>Ga0257120_1000398_pt1 | contig 32356 bp, 52 predicted proteins | sample SI106_10metaG_FD_190153 | JGI IMG/M metagenome (GOLD analysis project Ga0257120, IMG submission 190153) | Marine microbial communities from Saanich Inlet, British Columbia, Canada - SI106_10 | ecosystem: Environmental > Aquatic > Marine > Inlet | place: Canada: British Columbia | collected... | reverse complement strand
TTTTGCGTATTGGGGTGTTAGTTTGTCACCATTAGTGTTGCACTCGATGACATTGGTAGGTAGTTCTTTTCTTACTGCATGAACAATCTTAACGAACCATGGGTTGAGTAGGTTCTCACCGAATCCACTGAAGGATATCTTACCTCTATAGTCTGACCGTTTTAACTCTTCTGCAATAATTGTCGCACCCTTGACTGTAAGGTGTAGATTTCTATTGTCGTAGACCTTTGGGTCATGTCGTGGACAAAAGACACATGTCCTGTTACACAACTCTGTAGTGTTAATCTCTATCGTGAGGATGGAGTCGAGGGGTGTTAGGTCTTGATTGTCTAGTTTGTTCCAGTGATTGGTTTCTTGTTGTCTGCGATGCTCTAAGAATTGATACTGGTCAACTTCAACAATAGGTATTGATTCTGACATAGGAATATCACTCAGTTTTTTGGCTTGTATAATTCAATAAGGTCGGATACTTTGACTACTTTATCATCAATCATCTGTTCAATCATATTCTTACGACCCATTTTAAAACCCGAGTACCAACTCGACACCACTAATGCGATGATGAAGACTATATGTATTCCTATTAAGATATCACTCATGATTGTATTTAGTCATTATTGGTTGGTTTGATATCATTAATGATATCCTAGTAGTTGTCATAGTCATCAATGTTTAGTTGACTACCCTTTGTCTTTGTCTTTCTCATGTCGAGGATTGGTCTTCCGTAAGCACCCCATAGTTCTACGACAAATTTATAAATTCCGTACCATAATACTAGTGCAAACATATACTTAAGTACAAATACAGTTATATTGAATGGTATGAAGAATAGTCCGATAAGGAAATCCATTACACTTGTTCCTTAATGTAATCTAACATAGTTTGTGCATCAGATACTTCAAATGGGTCTGTTCCTGCATTGTTACCGAATCCTTCTTCACTGAAGACTTTCTCCACAACACCATCGTTGATGACACATGAGTATCTCCACGACCTTGAACCAAATCCTACATTGTCCTTCTGAACTTTTGCACCAATTGATGCAGTGAACTCTAATGAGCCATCTGCAAGAGGTTTGACATTCTTAATACCCAAAGATTCGAACCATGCATTCATTACGAATCCATCGTTGACTGATAAACAGTAGACCTCGTCTATGTTATTTTTCTTTGCAGTAAGTGAACGATACTTCTTATCGTATGCAGGTAATTGTTTTGTTGAACATGTTGGGGTGAATGCACCAGGCAATGCAAATAGAATAACTCTCTTATCTTTAAAGAGTTCATCTGTTGTTACTTCTGTGAATGTCCCCGTGATTCCATCTCTCTGAACGAGTGATACGGATGGGATGGTTTGTCCTTCATATATCATAATATATTCCTCTAAATTATATACCCATTATACTACCTCTAACCAGTTCTGACTAGAGGTTTTTGTATAATTGTATAGTTATTTATACAAGAAAAGTACGACACACTTTGTTAAGTGAGCCTGATTTCATCATGGTATCGAATTTGTCTGCAAGGGAATGAACCGAGGCAGACATGTATGCGTAATATTGCATTTATATCTCCTTTTTATGTTGTATCTTTCAGTCAAGAATGGTATGTTCGGTTTCCCTACTTACTCTTTGTGACCTAGTCGTTACGATTTTGTGTCAATTGTGTGACACAATACTATTTAGACATTTCTATTCTCTAATATATGGGGTGCTATCTTTGCCAAATCTTCTAAGTACATATCCCAAGGGTAGTGTCGTAGACAAGAGGATGCCATTCTTCGTATCTCTTTTATATCATCTCTTTTATATCTACCTCTAGGGTTCTGTAACTCTTTTAGAAACTCTGCAGTGCGTGTTAGTGCGATGTATCTTTCATCTGCCATTGTCATACTAGTTTACTCCTTACTCTCCATCCAAGAGATGAATACCCTCATCTTCAGTTCAGTTTCCATTGCAATTTTAATTCCTGCATTGATTGACGGTACATTCTTTAGAACTGCACCAATGTGGTCTGTATCCATATCACATAACTTAATATACGATAATGGTTGGTCACCGTTAATACCGTATGTTCCCCATTCACAGGCTTCTCTAACCTCTTCATGTGGTTCTGCAAGGGTGACAATCATCCATTCTTCGTCACCATTACAACTAGAACGAACATAGTCTAGTCCACCATCAACCATGTACTCTTTACCGTTCTCATCCTTGTGGGTAACATAGTCATGTCGGTGTCGGGATTGAATAATCGTACCATCGGGGGTACGAAGTGCGTTGCGTATCATACTGTAATCAGTCATGGTACTACATCCTTTATGTTGGTGGGGCTAACAGGACTTGAACCTGTAACCTACGGTTTAGAAAACCGTTGCTCTATCCAATTGAGCTATAACCCCATATTCTGAGGTTATTCTATAGATTACATTTAGGTATTGTTAAGGCTACTCGTCCTTGGTGGTCACGGAACACTTCTAGTGTATCTCCGATTTTCCAACCCAAATGTTCTAAGAGAAGTTCGACATCAAATGAGATGATGTCATTGTTTTTGAAAAGTTTATATTCGACAAAGGTCATGTCGTCAAAACTATAGTCTTTTGACTTTTCCACTGTAAGTTTCCTTATGTTGGTGGTAATGGCGGAAGATATAGGATTCGAACCTATGATACCCGTAAAGGTATGCCAGTTTTCAAGACTGGTGCATTCAACCACTCTGCCAATCTTCCCATGTGGTGGAGTATACTGGGTTCGAACCAGTGACCCCCTGCTTGCAAAGCAGGTGCTCTCCCAACTGAGCTAATACCCCAAGTAAACTATTCTTTAGTTTTAACTCTCTTACCCTTTGGATAACCAGTACGAGGTTTTCTCTTTCTGACTGGTTTCTTTCCATCTACATATGCCTCATTGACATGAGGTGTTGACTTGTCGTCTGCAATGAACTGACCTTTGTCGTTCTTTGCTCTTTTACCCGAGGGTAAGGGTGTTAGAAAAGTCACTAATTTTTTCCAAAATGACATAATATTCTCCTAAAAAGGGGGGTCACCATTGACCCCCGTGATGCATAACTTAAAAGTTATACTGTATTGATGCAGTCAATGAATCTGAAGCAGTTCCATCTAATACATCTTCACCAACCAACAGACCAAATGTGTAGTTACCTACATTCTTAGTCACATTGAGCATGGCAAATGTGTCGTCTTCGTCTCTTAATCCATAGATTAATTTGACATCAACAACAGGTACGAACCAAAGGTCGTAACCAACTTCTGCATAGGTATCATCTGTGTCTAGGTCTTGAAATGCACCTAGTGATAACCCACCGAATGATGCAATAACATATAACTCCTCTAAGGAATCGATATTAGCATCGTAAGTGTAACGTATATAACCCACATCGAGTGAGACCTTATCCGTTACTGCAAGATTGTAACCACCGAAGTAGTCAATCTCTCTTGAAGTTGTATCTCCGAAGTCTACTTGTGATGCCCATGCACCTAGGTAGAATCCTTCTGATTCAACTGTATAAGATGCATGTACTACTGGATTTCCAGCTTGTGATGCACCTCTGAAAATATAGTCACTTCCGTAACCAATACTTCCACTTGTGTCTGCAAAAGCAGACGTTGATAGGACTAATAGTCCTAATAGTATATTCTTCATAATATACCTCCTAAAGTTAATTATACTATAAAATGGTCTCTTTGTCTAGAGGGTTTCTGCAACTTTTGGTACAAAGTCTACACCACCTCTTTTAACCAGTTCATTACGAATCTTTTGATTCAACTTACCCTTTCCCTTTACAAGGTGAGTTTTGTTAAATTCCTCAATAAGTTCCTTCAATGGTGTACATTTCATGTAGTAGTGTACAGTTGTTTTCTTAGTTGACCCTCTTGCAACAGTAACAGCTGTTGGTTTAAATTTGATTGGCATGTGAGTCTCCTATACGAACAGTTCAACTACTTGAATCAGTAGTGCTATTGCTGTTAGTGTTGTTAAAATCTTCAATATTGTTATCTGTTTTCTCATTTCTTTTCCTGTGAAATTGTAAACTGCATTCTGCACCACAAAATATGAATGTACCTTCAGTATTCTCTATCCAGTACTTTATATCTGTTTGTTGTGTAAATGTGTTGCAAACACTACAGTTCATTGTTATTATAATTGTGGTTTATAAAAGGTGACTTGAGTGAATCTCCACTTGTCATCCTTATAGCTATCGTAATCATCAATCCACGCACCATGTAGTTTGTTACCTGCAAAGATAACACATGTATTGAATTGATTAGGGATTACCTTAACCTTTTTAAACCTCTCTTCTACTGGATACATCAGATTCATCTGTTCATTATTTGTAATCCAGTCTCCTGCATAGATAGCCGTTCCACCATCACCTTCCTTGTCCAAGTATACTAACTTGTTCAAGACCGATTCGGAGTCATGACACTCTAGTTTAGAGTCTATGTGGGGGTAGTGTTGTAGTGTAGTGTCATTAATTGTCTTTGATTGAAAACAATTAAACTCGTACACGTTGCCCCAAGTGTACTGTCCCTTCCACCAGTACCTACGACAAATATTTAACAATCTGTCATGATTATTAAAATATTTTCTCGTTGGGTGTCCTATGTTATGGATAAGTCTGCAGTCGTTATAATCGACCGAATTCTTACCTGTTTTAAGTTCGGAATTGTACTTCCATAATGGATAGTCTTGTTCTTGCAACCATTCATAGATTGCATCGGGATTCTTATAGAAGTCTTTGATTGTAATAACACCATCATCATAGACTGGGGTCAATACATCACTAAGTTCAAATAAAGAGTCGTTATCAAAAGATTTACCCATTACTGTCCCCTAATGGTTGTATTTGTTTATAGTTAAAAGGGGGTGAGTTGTCTTTAAACCTTTTTGTATGTGTCAAATTAAATGATATGGATATCCTTTCATAGTCATTGTCATGTTCACCTTTCGGTACTTCATGTTCCAACCACGAAGGCCATATCAACACTTCACCTGCAACTGGATGATATATTATCTGATTAGTTGAAAATCTAGTACCCAAGTATTCAATTTGTTGACATTGATGGTCAATATCTTCAGGGTGTCTTCGATGCATTTCATCTCTGTTATCAAAGATGAAATTTCTAGGTTCATTGGGGTTCTGAAACATAATAGGAGAAGTGTCTTCATCTACTTTAATGTAGAGAGTTCCACTCATTGTTGACCCTTTATGATTGTGTCGTGAATGACTATGTTCTGATTGATATCGATTGACCCATATAAAACAGTCTATCTCATCTCTAGTACAATCATACACCTGTTTGTTACTATATCCCGAACCCATAAGTTCTACATAAGTATCCTTAAGTTGGGTCACAATAGATGACATCCAATCTTTCTCTGCAAATGTCTGTCGGACATTCTCATCAAAGTAATTAGTGTAGTTTTTTCGGTCTTCATCCCCTTGGAGTTCTAACATCTTTTCAACTTCATTACGAATATCTGTAATGATATTTTCAAAAGGTAATTTTAGTTGAGCACGATGTATGTTTATCGGAAACACCGAAAGTGTGTTCATCTCTATGGGTTGGTATCTCATCCCCATTGATGGGATGTTGTCAATACCTACAGTACTTTTCACTCTTTTCATAATATTATTTAGGGTCGTTTATTTGACCTCTACCTTGGCTCCAATTGCTGGTTGGTCTTTGATGGTTACATTTCTATAGTAAACCACGACTTCACCCATCTGTTGAATGTAACGTCTGAGTTCTTGATTGTTCTGAATCATAATCTTATAGTCACCAACAGTTGTTGCAACAAATACTACGTCACCACTATTCTGTTTCTTCATCTCATCGATGAACTTATCAAGGTAAGTGTAACCAACTGGCCACTCGGGATTCTCTCTGTCCTCTAATGCACAAGTCTTTGGTCTTTTGTCTTCTACCTTCTTACAGTTGTTTGCAATTTTTGCTTCTGATACTACAAACCATTTTGGTGCAGTAAGGTCTAATGGTCTTGGTAAGACTGGTTGGATAATTTCTATCTCTATAGGTTTTGATACAACCTCTATGTTTTTTGTTCCAAATAATGAACACCCACTAATCGTTAGTGCTAGTGTCAAGATTGCTAATGTTCTTAGTGTCATCTTCTATTCCCTCCAATACGTCAACCGTTCCTTTGTTAAATCTGAGTTCCATAAGGCCTGGTTTGACTTGTGCCAGTCTCTCAAAATTGTGTTTTGATAGAATCTCTAAGTACCTTGACTTCTCCTGTTCTATCTCATTGTTTCTACGACTCATGTTTTGTAAGGACTTTGATTGCTTCTCAAAACTCTCCTGTACAACTCTAAGAGTCTCTTTCTGTTCCTCTACTGCACTCTCTAACTTAATGTTATTTGCAGTGAGGGTTATGTTCTCTTGATAAAGGAAGTATCCTCCCATTCCAAGCACGACTATGACACCGATTAATAATTGATTCATTAATCTACCTCCACGATTTTAACTTCAAGTCCTTTAACAGAACGAATTTCGACCATATTCTTGGTCTCGTAATCTCTGAACTTGAGGTGTTTGGGTTTATTAATAGATATATTCCTAGAAATATATTCCGATTTGTACATCGCACCCGAACCCGAGTCTGATTGACGATATATTGTGATTTGGTATTTGGTCTTGAATAGGTTCTTAAAACCTGTCCATACCCTACCGAAGAATCCTTTGACTCTTGATAATTTAGACATAATTAATCCATCCTGTAACGATATATTTGTTACTTTTTAGAGGTGGGTTACCTCTGTGTGTATGTGTGAACCCTGCAGGCCAGATAAGAACATCTCCCTGTTTTGGGGATATCCTAAGTGATTGGTGTTTGAATTCCATCTCACCCCCATCTTCTACATCATTTAAAAATATAGTCCATACCAATACTCTATAATTTTTAGTCTTAGCACGTTCCCAGTGCCATGTATGAAAACCTTCAGTGGGTTGAGTCTTCTGTATCTTTCCTTCAAACACTCCTAACTCATCGTCTTTTAGTCCTTGTAGGTCTGTATAGTGAGGTATGCATTCATGTTTAAGTGTATCAGTTAAGAAAGGAACTATTTCTTCACCTTGAAATGGATATTCTTCCATGTGATTTTTTGTGAAGCTTTCAAGATTCAATGAACGGTCTTCGACCGAGTGACGCCTATGAGGGCCTCTTGAGTCAGTAAAACCGAGTTGTTCATAGTTATCGAACTGTCGTATGGTGGCATCACATATTTCTGCAGGTATCTTTGCAGGATACAACCATATGTGGTCTCCTAGATATTCAGTTTTAAATTCAGTTTGTTCCATAGTATTATTTAGTGTTTATTTTTGAATACAAAAACAGGTAAAAAAAACCCCAATCGTAATTGGGGTCGTTAGGTATAAAAAATGAAATTCCCTAACTTCTTAACTCTTTTAACTGGTTGATGGTATCTTCTGCACTCGTGTGTAGTATTCCTATTCCACCATGTTCAACCCATGCATCAAGGTTTTTCTGTCTGTCATCAACGAGGACACTTCCCTCTATTGCGAACATACCTTTCTGACTTCCTGTCATGGTGCAAGTAACAACAACAGTAGGACTCACATGTTCCTTAATCCATTCTTGTTTGTCCCAAACCACTAACTCTCTGTTCACTGTACCAGCTGCAGTTAGGATTTCCCAAGGAAGTCCTGTATGTCTGACATACCCAACCAAGTCGTGCATATCTTCCATAGGTGGTAAGTGTCTGAACAATCTCTTGTTAGTTAACTCTTCCTTTCTCTCATCATAGTCATTGTGACCTTGAAGAGTATTTGGGAAAGGTGTTCCTGTAAGTGTTTCGACTCCTGTATTGAAGTCGGCAAGGACTCCGTCCATGTCTAAGAATATTCTCTTTATTTGTTTATTTTCCATACTGTAAGTATACCATTAAATGACACGCACTGTCAAGTGTTTTATGCAACCAATTCTCTTGTTTTGAACCATTGTCCGAGAGCTTCATCGGATAGACATTTACTTCCATCCACCATGATGTACTCAACATGGTAACTCTCAACATCTCTTGTTCCACTAGACTCATAAGTCCAAACTTGAACCCTAGAAAGAATTCCGTCTCTCATGTAACCCATGTCACCATTCTCAGTGACTTTCTTAGAAGTCCACTGACCCTTCTCATTCTTCTCAAGAAGGTAAGGAGTCTCCCACTCTTCAATGTGGTCTGACAAATTCTCTTCGTCAATCAGTTCCCAATCTAGGACATATTCCATAGATGCAGGATTCTCATACGAGTGGATGAATGCAGTCTCTTCGACAAGACCTTCAAGGTACTCAGTGTTAACGAAATCTATATCTGTAATCAGATATGATGAACCACCTTTAAACTTCCAATATGGTTCTGAAACACCATGTTCATAATCTTCATTATGAGCTGCATAGTTTTCTTTGTATTGGGTTTGAATTATTAGGTTTAACATATTGATTTTCCTCTTTGATTTCTCATTATATACATAGTATAACAGAAAATAGGGGTCATTGTCAAGTTTTTACAACCAAAAAGTCTGCAATAATCTCTCTTCTTTACGATAGGCTTCTAGTTCCCATGGTTGACGACTATAGGGGGTCTTTGCATGGTAGACAGTTTTGTAGTTTCGCATCATTGGAGATAGGTCTCCCTTGATGAATTGTTTTGCATGGACTAGTTCATGAGCAAGTGTTTGCATCATCTCTTCAAGGGGTATTTTGACACCTTGTGTCTCTCTTGAGAGGTGTATCTCAACCTCGTTACGGTCTCCCCAACAGAGTCCGTATGCACCATCATCACATTCCTTAGTGACATTGATGTATATATCAATGTCTCTTCGAAGTCGTGGCATTAGGTAGGTTAGGATGGAACGGACGTATGTGTTAATACGTCTTTTTTGAGCAATTTGACCTGTAAGGTAGATATTAATCATCGGTATTGATTCTCTCTCTATTCTTGATACAGTCATTATCTCACTTTATGGGGGTCATTGTCAACTCTTTTCGACCCCTTTCACCTCTTTTTTGTCCTTATTATCGGGCTTTTGACCCTTATTACCAAAGATTAAGTCCCAATTTGATGCATATTTCTTATCATCAGCGTTACGTCTCTTTGACCCCTTTCCACCGTGCCATTGGTTAGTCATCGTCTTCTACTAGTTCTTCTACATGTTCGGGGTCAATATCTTCTCCACAAAATGGACACTGATTGACCTCATAGATGTCATCATCCATACTGTATTGAACTACGGCTTGTGAATAACATGATTCACATACTATGTGTACTTTCAAGTGGTACTCCTATTATTTCTTCATAAAAATCACTAAACTCCAATACCTTACCATCTTTAGTGACATAAGGTAGTGGGTCTTTGATGTCTTTATAGGGGACATCTAACCCTGCGTAGTACTTCCTTACTAAATTAAACTCCATTGGAATCTTCTTAAAAACATGAGTGTACCTTATGTCTTCAACAGTCTCCAAATTGGGGTTGTTTAGATAAAGGTGGTACTCCACACTAGTCTTCCCAGTTTTCTAATAACATCTCATAGTTATAGACACCGTCATCTAGGTCAACTTTAACCCATGTCTCTGCATCCCAAAAGGGTCTACCATCTTCATCTTCTTGCCAACTGTTTTGAAGGAGAATACCATGTTTAACTTTGTAACCAATTTGGGTACCATCTGACATGTGTTTAAGTTCAACACCAGTATGTTTTCCCCCTTGAGCAGGTGGGTTATCGGCACTGGGAGGAAAATTCAGTCCTTCCATACCACTACTTTGTTCATCTTGTAGAACTTTTTGTTTTTGGGCTAAGACAGTCAAGTTATCAGCAAACCATGAGACTAATCCATCATATCCTTCAAGATTTTCAATCACATCGTCTGTGATAACTCTGATTTGTGGCATACTTTTTGCAGTTGGAAACTCCTGCAGGAGTTCTTCTTTAGTGAAGTGTTCGTCCAAAATACCATAGTCAAATTCTAGAGAATTCTTTTCACAGAATGCTTTAGCTTTTGTACAGTTTGGACAATCGGTTTTACCGAAAATTTCAATTACTCTTTTCATAATATATTCCTCAATATTACATATTTTCTAGGTTAAATCGGACATGGTCATAATTAGTTAGACCATCTGATAAATCACACGGAGTGTAATTTTCTGAATCCCATTCGTTCTTTGTCGCATTGATGAGTGCGCACTCATTTAACACATCATCTATTAGTTTATAGACTTTTCGTGTGGTTTCATCTTTAATTACATTTGGCATTTCTTTTGTTCTCCTTTAAGAATTGTACTGTTATTTATAACGAGAAACCACTGAAGGTATCATCATCTACATCTTGTTTAATACCACCAATTACATAAGATTCTATCTCTGTTTCTTGTGGTGCATTTTGTAATCCTCTACTGTTGAACCAATGTTCAGTCCATGGTAAAGGGTTGTTTGTACTTGAGATGTCATATATAGGTTTTAACCCAATTGCACGCAATCTCTTGTTTGCAGTGTATTCCACATAGTTACCTAGTAACTGAGTAGATAGTCCAATCATAGAACCATGTTGGAATAAGAACTCAGCCCAATCTTTCTCTTGTTCTACTGATTCTCTATACATATCGTACACTTCGTCTTCACAGTCCTTCATGACCTTAGTCATCAATGCATCTTTCTCTTGATTCTTGTAACACTTCAGTATGTGTTGAGTGATTGCAAGATGTTGTGACTCATCCCTTGCAATAAGAGAGATAATCTTTGCACTACCTTCCATAAGTTTCAACTCACCGAATGCAAATGAACATGCAAAGGACACAAAGAATCTAATTCCTTCTAAGATGTTCACTGATATCAATGCAAGGTATAATGCTTTATACAATTCGTATTCATCAACCTTCTGACCTATCAAGTGTTTTCTACCTAAGAGAATGAAGTCATCGTATCTCTTCGTTACTGTCTCTGCACGAGCAATGATTGCTGGTTCGTTAAGGATGGTATCAAACACATCACTTGGGTCACTATAGATGTTCTTTATAATGTGAGTGTAACTTCGTGAATGAATGGTCTCCATGAAATCCCATGTGATGACACATGACTCTAATTCGGGTAGTGTTATAAATGGTAAGAATGCAATTGCAGGAGCACGACCTTGAACACTATCTAGTAGTGTTTGGTATCTGAGATTAGATGTAAAGATGTGTTTCTGTGATTCAGATAACTTCTGATAATCACCTCTATCTTTCTGTAATGATACTTCTTCAGGTCTCCAAAAGAAACCTAATTGTGTTTGTGTTAGTTTGTCAAAGATTGGGTACTTAAACTCATCAAATCTTTGAGTGTTCAATTGTTCACCAAAGAATAGTTTCTCTTTGGTAAAATTTACTTTCTTTTTGTTAAATACTGTCATCTTCTATCTTCTCTGTGGTATACTCATCAAAATTATTTTCGGATGATTCGTTTTTTGTTATACTATATGCTTTATTCCACTCTATTTGTCTTTTTGTTTTTTCAGCAGGTCTTTGTTCTGTGGAAAGGTATTTAGAACCAATCCAGTCGTATGCCATCTCCTCTCCTACATTTTGTCCAACTGCACCTTTGGTCATATAGAAATGAATAAACATGTGATAAGAGTAATCACCCATAAGTGTATCTCTCCAGTGTGCAACATTTGGGCCTTGATATAATAATATGTCTCCTGGCTCTAATTCAATTGCAATACTCTTTCTTTTTCTAATTGGAATACCTTGTGTCTTGGCTTTTGCATCCTCATTCCAGTTGGTCATTGTCCAATTCTTAGTATTGTCTACCCATATCTTCCATGGTTTATTGTCATCTGTTTTATAATCTAGACATATAGTAGTTGATACTTCACATTCGGGTCTATCTGAATGTACACCTAGGTATGCACCTCTGTCATACTTCCTAGTGTAAGAGTATGTTGGGATTAAATCGAAATCAAAATTCTTTTTAAGTATCCCCCACATAAGTTCTTGCATAGCAACACCCATAGGTAGATTGTGATTACCATTGGATTTATTTTTACTTTCATCAGGCACATGTTCTGTGGTAATTATCTCTTCACGTTCAAAGAATTTATTATACTCGGGTTGGTGTTCCATTGTTTTCCAAGTATCCAATGCAAACTGTATAATTTCTTTTGGGATTGCATTTCTTATAACTGCAAATCCATTATTGATATAATCGTAAGTGGTCTTACTAATATCACCTTTGAATTTTACATTCTTAGGGGTCTTTACAGCAAAGTTGTTATCGTCACCTGTAAGTTTAATAGTTTGTATTTTATATCGCACAGGCATCGCAGTCTTCCCCATCATCTATAATCTCACCTTGTGGTAAGGGTTCATCTTTAACGACATCCTCTGTCTTCCCATCCATAGTATTTTGGTAATATGATGTCTTCCAACCATATTTGTAAGTGTTCAACATATCTTTCGCCATTACTGATACTGGTACTTCTCCGTTTTCATAGTTCTCAGGATTATACGACCAGTTACCACTGATTGCTTGGTCAAAGAACTTCTGCATCACTGCAGCTACTTTGATATATCCATCATTATTTGGCATATCCCATAATAGAGTGTAATGACTCTTTAACATGGAATACTGGGGTACTACTTGTTTCAATGTACCCTTCTTAGACTTCTTAACACTAAGGTAGTCTCTTGGTGGTTCAATCCCATTCGTTGCATTAGAGACCACTGAGGAACTCTCAGAGGGCATCTGTGCAGTAAGGGTGGAGTGTCTTAGTCCATGAACCTTAATTCTAGTTCTCAATACTTCCCAATCCATCAACAATTTATTAGGTGTGATTTCATCAACCTCTTTCTTATAGTGGTCAATAGGTAACAGTCCTTGTGCATACTTAGTTCTGTCATAATATTCACATGCACCCTTCTCTGATGCAATCTGATTAGATGCACATAGTAAATGGTACTGAAACTTCTCTGATAACTCATGCACTAGTCTATGTGCTTCGGGGTCATCATACTTAACCTTGTTCTTTGCAAGGAAATGTGCAAGACCGATGTAACCAATACCTAGTGACCTTCTTGCAAGTGTTGACCTTTCTGCAGCTACAACTGGATACTCTTGGTAATCAATTAACTCTTCTAGTCCTCTTACTGCAAGGTCACACATTTCACTAAGTTCTTCCATCTTGACTATACCGACATTGATTGCACTTAGAATACATAATGCAATCTCTCCTTCTCCATCAATATGTTGAATAGGGTCTGTTGGTAGTGTAATTTCTTGACAAAGATTACTCATGTTAATCTTGTCTGTAAAACTACTGTGAGAATTGCAATGGTCTATATTCATAATATAGATTCGTCCTGTCTCTGCACGTTCTTTTAATAAGTCCGTAAACAATTCTCTAGCAGATATCTTCATCTTTGGAACACTACTTTTACGTTCATACCTTTCGTATAATTCGTCAAACTCATCGGTTCCAAATGCATCATATAACTTTGGTGCATCATGTGGTGAGAACAATGTAATGTCCTCGTTCTTCATAAATCTTTCATAGAATAGTTTTGATATCTGAATACTGTAATCCAGTTTTCTTACTCTATTATCTTCAGTTCCCTTGTTGTTTTTGAGTACAAGGATGTCTCTTATCTCTTGGTGCCATATTGGGAAATGTACTGTTGCACTTCCACCTCTAACTCCGTTCTGAGTACAACTTCTTACTGTTGATTCAAACTTCTTAAGGAAAGGTATCACACCAGTGTGTTGTACTTCTCCACCACGAATCTTTGAACCAAGTCCTCGTATTCTTCCTGCATTAATTCCAATACCAGCTCTTTGTGCAACATATCTTCCGATTGCCATGTCACTCGAAAAGATTGAATCGAGGGAATCTGCTGAATCAACGAGTACACATGATGCGAACTGCCGTAAGGGTGTACGCACTCCTGCCATAATGGGTGTTGGAATGTTAATCTTGTACTGGGATATTGCATCGTAATACTTTCTGATGTATTCAATTCTATTCTCTCCATATGACTTAAACAGTGTCATTGCAATTAACATATACATGAACTGAGGTGTTTCAAATATCTCTCCGTTACTTCTGTCTTGTACTAGGTACTTGTCCACAATCTGTTGTAGACCTGCATAGGTAAAAGTTAAGTCACGGTTATGTCTGATGTATTTGTTGCACTCTGCAATCTGTTCTTTTGAGTAGTGATTAAGAATGTCTTTATCGTACACACCCTGTTTGATATTCCTATCAATAATATCACCAAGTGGTGGATAGATTTCACTGTCCTTCCATTTGGTATTGAACACTACTTTCTGTACTCCAAAGAGTAACAGTCTGGCTGCAACAAATTGGTAGTTTGGATTTTCAAGTGATATCAAATCACTTGCAGATTTTACTAGTATACTTTGTACATCTTTTGTTGTAATCCCATCATAAAACTGTAGTCCACTATTCATCTCTACCATAGATTCAGAAACACCTGTAATATCTTTACAGGCTTTCTCTACCATCTTGTGAATTTTGTGGAGTTCTATATCGACCTTTGACCCATCTGACTTTAAAACTTTAATAACCGACATCATATCCTCTTATACTCCATAAATTTTGCTTTTGCACTAAGGCCGTGGAAAGTGCATTTGTCTATTATATCAATTACTTCAGTTACGGTCAACCCGTTTTTTATCATATCGTTGATATCTTTTAATCCATCCAGTCTTTTATCATTCCAAATCACCACACTATAACCAAGGTCAATTACTTCTTCTAGTTTCTTAAGTATTTCCTTGTTTCTTGGTTCATTATCAAATATCAAAACTGCATTGTCTTTAATGACATCGTCAATCTTTTTGAAGTCACTACCTGCAACTGCAATAGAGTTGGGTAGGAATAAACTATCTAGAGGCCCTTCAGTCACGAAGATAGTTTTAGTTTTGTCCACGTTATGTAAATTAAAGATGAGTGGCAAATCATCTCGGAATCTCATAGTTAAATATCTTAGTGGTGAGTCGTTAATGGCTCTTCCACTTAGACCTATGAGTTCCCCTTCCTCACTATAGAAAGGTAATACGATTCTTGGGTCTGTTCCAAGAACTCGGTCTTTATACTTAGGTGATAAGTAACTTAAGTTCTGAGGTGCTGGTGTGTAATATAGACTACTGTAATGCTCGGATGGTATCTTTCTATCTTCTAGATACTTCCTTGCAACTGCAACTTCACTACACGGTTTCATCAAAATCTTAAGATTTTCTTCACTCATAATATCATTCTTATTTAGGATATCTGTTCGTGGTACAAACTTAAAACTGTTGGCAGATGGCATTTTATGTCCACTTGCATGTTTCTTTGGTTTGACTCCCTTTTCCTTCATCCACTCCTTCATATACTCCTTATGAATCATAGAGAAGTTGTCTTTTAAGAAGTTAATTGATGATGTAGATTTACCACAATTATGACATTTATAGACAAAACTTTGGTCTACCACAAAGTGGTATCCACGAGCTTTATATGCATTCTTTTGAGAGTCTCCACAATAGAGACACGAGTGGTTAAGGGTGGTATCACCCTTCCATTTGGCATTGTCCAATGAGGACATCACCATACTTAAGTATTTTTTTTCTAACCATATCATAAGTACCATTATACATGATACCCATGATATTGTCTAGAGGTATTTCTTAACTTTCGTCTGGCACGTGTGGTGCAGGTTCAGCCTTTTCATCTGCAATTGAAGCTTCAAGTTTAGACACGTTTTCTGACCACATTTTGTGTGCAGTTGCGTGTGAATCTTTTGCTGATTTCATCTGTTCAGGTAAGAAGGTCTCTTCTGTTACCAGTTCGGGTTCGATAGCTTTGAGTTTTTCCAGTTTATACTCTAAATCTGTTTGTGACATGTTAATCTCCTAATTTGTTTAACTTATTATTTATTCTTTAATGATTCCAATCCACCCTTTTTTGGGACTTGAATCACATATCTTGTTTCATTTATAACGGGTTTTTCTTCTTCCGTTTTTCTTGCAATTAACCCTACACTACTAATCAATAGTAACACTGCAAGTGGGTCAAACACAAAGATAAGTGCAAAAATGACCCATCTTACTGCATTGTCAAGGTACTTGACAGACTCTTCTTGACCATAAATTACCTCTGCAATGTACTTGATAGGGCCAATCTCCCCTTCTTGTTTCAATTGTTCTCTTTTTAGTGGCATCAACTCTTCATTATATGCAACCACTTGGTCTATTATACCATCCATGTCCTCAGCAATCAACCCCCTTTCTTCTTTTTGTCTACGGTCAATGTAGTTACGGTCTTTGGGTTGTGCAGTTGCAATGATGGTGTCTAGTCCCTCTAGACGGGTCTCTAGACGTTTTAGTTTACCTTCCTCACCACTGATACGTTTCTCTATGATGGACATCTCTAATGAGAAGGAGTCACCTTGTAGTGTTTGGTCGATGTTTGCTTTAGATAGGAATCCAAAGATACCTAGTGATGTGATTAACATTAACACTATGACACTGGTCACTAGATACCATTTTTGGTAGTTTAACTTATCCCATAGTAAATGGATGTAGGCTGCAGTAACTAACTTACCAAACTCTAGTACACTTGCCATCACGACAACACTCAAGTATGCACCTGCAAATATTGTTGCAAGTCCTAACACGGAAAAGTATGCAGCTATTACTGCAATTCCAATAGAGGTACCTAGGGCTAGGTAATTCAACCATTTCATAATTTATCTTCTAGAAATCAAATCAAATATCTTTGATGGTACTTGTTTCTTTTTCTTTTTGACAATAGGTACATCTGTCGATACTGCACTTCCAGTCGCATTCATCGCTGCATCTTCCCATTGTTTCTTGTTTTCTTCGTAGGTTCTGTCTCTTTTTTTCTTATCGTAAGTCATCTGATGTCACCAATACCCTGTGTTCGTTATTTACATAACCCACATATACTTTAACTCCAAATATTGTACTTAGTTCTTCAACTATATGTACTGGAGTTTTATTTTGAAATAATATGGTACCTTGTTCTAAATCTCTCTTCAGATTGTATACATTTCCCTTATACAATTCATCCAGTTCTATAACTTCATCCAACATTGTGGGATAGAATACACCATCTTCTTTTATGTGAGTGTAAAACTTCTCACATAGTTGTTCTGTTTCTTCAGGACTTAGTTTACACTCTTCCTTCAACAATGCAATTGCAATTGCATATGAAGCAAACGCAGTCTTACCAAAGGGTACCTTTTGAATAATACGTTTAAGATTGAACACTAAACGATGTAGTGCATTAATAGAAGACTCTTCTGCAGAATTTGACGGGGTCTTGTCCTTGAGTCTTAGTCCATTCTTATCAATAAGTCCAAATTTGAACGCATCAAATTTATTAAATGGTGTTACCAACATTTTAAGGATTTTGAATACTATGATTGTGTCTATAATTGCCATATAACTATTTAGGTTGTTTTAAACCTCTACCTTAAGAAATGGAGCCCGCAACAAGATTCGAACTCGTGACATCTTCATTACAAGTGAAGTGCTCTACCAACTGAGCTATACGGGCGTGTTTTATAATTCTCTAAGTCTCGATGCAAGGGTAAGGTCTACAACTGAGTCTACTTTAAATGACTCATCGACATACCCAAGATAGAGTAACATTGTTTTGATTGAAGACCAGTAATTCCCATCTTTAATCTTAAACTCCAACATCCTCATACATGCATCATAACCAAATACATTGAATATGCATATAAGATGATTTAACATGAGACGTTCTCTCAGTTCACCATTTTCATGGTATCTATGGAGAAGTCGTTTAAGATATCTAAACCTTCTCAAGTCTTCTTGGAATTCCTCAATGTCTGAACATTGAGGGTCATCGTAGTGTTTCATTGCAAAGGCTGTAAAATTCTTTGCATTTATTTTATCAAAAAGACCCATAATATTATAATTTAGTTTGTTTGTAAAAGTATTTATACAACAATTTCTAGGGGTGCATTCAACTCATCCCATGAAGTTTCATAATCAGACTCACCGTCTGCAAACTTCATTACACCTAATTTTTCGTACTCTTCTATAAGTCTGTCGGGTAAGAGTCCAACCTTTTTTAGGTTAGGGACGATTCTAGTAAAAAGGAGTTCTTGGAATTGATTATTCAATACAGTACCCTCGTACCATATTGCAGTCTCTTCTACATCGAAACCATAGTGTTCCCAACATTCAAATTGTTTAAATCTATGTCTCAACACATTACATGCTTCTAAACAGAAGTCTTCTCTCTCTACGAGTTCTTCAGGGGTAAGTGTTTTAACAAACTTTTCTAAGTAATTGACTCCAAAGGTAACATGTCTAGCTTCATCTCTAATTACTAGTGTAAGAATATTCCTTAACACTGGGTCTTGAGTTGTAGACCTTATAGTATTGAAAATTGCAAGTGCAAGACCTTCAATAATAATCTGCATTCCTATGAATTTTAAATCCCACCTTTCATCGGTCAATACTTTGTCCAATAGGGATTTTAGAGGAGCACCTACAGAAAATATCTTACCTACTCTTGTCTGTAAGTATTTGTTGAACACTTCTACATGTCTTGCTTCATCGAATGTTTGTGAAGCTGCATATAGTTTTGCATTGAAAGTGGGAGCGCATGATGCAAGTTGAGATGCAACTAATAATGCACCTTGTTCACCATGTAGTAATTGTGAGAGTGTCCAGTGTTGTAAGTCTTTAACAAAACTTTTTTGTTTTTCATCTGATAGGTTTGAATAACCTTCGTGGTGTTTCCATTCATTATGGAAGAACTGATGTACCATAGGATTTTCATCACCATTGGGTTCATCCCAATTGATATCCTTTTCTGCATTCCAGTTCTTTGCCTTACCAAGTTCATATAGTTTCTTGATTCTATCGTCTTGGACTGTATAGTCCCAGTTATATGCACCTGTTAAAGGAGTGTTGAAAATCTCTACAACATCATCGGGTTGGAGTTCTTTTTCTACTGGGTAGGATGTCTCCTCAAAAGAGAGGAGGGTTTTAGGCGGAGAGGTAACTTTAGTTATCTTCATAGTTCTTTCATAATGTAGGGGTTGGGTTAGATTGAACCGTATACCTTAAATGAACCTGTCTGCAACTTCTCAAGTTTAACAGTTAGATTTAGGGTTTCAGTTTTAGTTTCGAACTCATCGAATGGTGTATCCACTGACTTACCAAACTGGTCACCATATCTAGTGAACCCAATAGTATGTGTTCCTGATTCTGTAAATTCACCGTGGTCAATTGCACCAGTTTCAGTAGTTGAAAGACCTAATTGATGAAGTTTTGCTTCAATTTGTTTCAATGCAGCTTTAGGATTAAGATATTCTGACACTGCAGTGTGTCCAAGAATTGCATTAATCTTTGCTTTTACTTCTGCACTATCCAAATCATAAGGTTTTGGTGTTGATGATAAACCTGCGGCACCACTACCATCATGGTCTTCTATTATAAAATCTCTAAACTTTTTCATATTATTATCCTGTTTGTTAAGTTAAATCCCATCCTTTGTTGGGAGTTGTCAATGAACTGTAGAAAGAAGTTTGGTTTGTAACACCCAATACAATCATAGGACATCCTGCTATTTGATTATACTGAAATACATGAGCACCATTACCTTCTGAAACCAATTGATTTTTATGGAATGCTTTTTGTGTATTACCAGTTATGAAGATAAACGATTTATCTTTACCAATAGTCTTCATATACTCCATCATTGTATCAACATTCGAAAGTCCATGAACATCACTATTTTCTTCCCAAATTTTTAAAGTCTCTGCTTCGGTCATAAGACCAAGAATTGTAACCATTGATGTGTCTGCATAATTAGCATCTAGTGCAATTAGTTTTGGGTTATAACAAACTGCAGTTACCAATGTTTCGTGTTGTCTTCGAGGGTCGTCTGACCAACCGAGGGATGGAACCCATCCTTCAGGAGGAGTCCAACCTAATGCTGGTGCTTTGGGTTCTACTAAGAGTCTATATCCAATGAATGCACCATCATTTAAGTACTTCCAAATAAAACTATTTGGTAATGCAAGTAATGTATCGTGATGTGCAAAATAATTAGTCTTCTTTGCGGCATCATCTGCACCAAAAAGAATCCCCTGAGCTTCTAGTCTTTCTATATTCTCTGCAGTCCAAATTAAATTCTTTTCTGCATCTGATAATGCCGAAGTACTAAACTCTGAAGTGTATGCCATTTCCTATCCTTTATAAACTAATTATTAAATTATGCAACTGCAGTTATGTTACCAGCAGCAGTTCCGATTCCAACAACAGAAGTAATTGTACTTACAGTAGCAGTTCCTTTGTCCTTAATCGTTCCACCAGCAAGTGCAACAGGGTTAACACCGATTGAAAGTACATCGTCAGCAGCGATATCTGCAGATGCAGCTGCAACTACTAGACTGAATGTAAGTTCGTTAGTACCAGTTCCACTAGCATATACTAATGAGTGTGGGCCTCTTCCTGTTCCTGTTCCTTCATTACCGTTAAGTACTGAAAGTGTAGGACTTCCTGTTACGTCAACTGCTTCGTTGAATATAACTTTTGCAGATAGTGTTGAACCAACAGACACGTCATGTGCAGTTGAAATCCAATCAATATCAGTAATGTCAGCAGCACCAAGTGCAACGGTAAAGTTTTTCATTGCAACAAGTGTTTCAGTTCTAACTCTAGAACCTACTGTTGTTGCTAATTCCCATCCGTGTGGTTTTGCTTGTGTTTTTGTTTTCTCAGCATCAGATAACCAATTTGGTTTAGATTCTGTTCCTGAAGTGTGTCCCCATAATGCCATTTTATTTTCTCCGTTTATCTATTAGCAACCTTTAGGATTGCGTTATAAGTTGTTTTGAAAGATTTTATATCTTTCTGTAAAAGTCGTAGGTATTTAGACCTTTCCGTACTCTTAATTTTCATTAATATATCATATACTTTAGATGCATCATCAGCTTTCAACTTCATTTTTTTCATGTCGTCTGTTCTGATTTCTGTATCTTTTCCAGTATCCTGAATAGATGCTAACTGAGTTAACATATTTGCATCAGGTCTTAACTGCATACCTACTGCTGTTGATGATAATGCCCAAAGTGCTCTTTGGATAACATCTTCTTCTTCAGCTTCTTTATACTTCCCACCAGCCATTGAACTGATTTTATTAAGAAGAACTTTCAATTCTTTTTCGTTCTTTGCCTTTGCAACTGCACGAGCAACCTTTTGGTTCCCTGCATCAGACATCATTCCGAAGTCTGCAACCTTTTCCATGACGGCATTGACCTTTTTGGCCTCACCTTTCATATAACCGAGTTTTTTAATTTTCTCTTTAAAGGTCTTGTATCTAGCGTCAACTCTATCCATAGTATTATCTACTCTGAGTCCGATTCTTTTTCTTCTTTCTTACCGTCTTTACCAGCTTCTGAATCACTATTCCAGTTGTTATCGATGTAATCAAAGAATTCTTTCTTCTTATCACCTTCTAATTCATCGGGTGATGTAACTCCAAACTTCTTTAACACACCGTCAAAGAACTTTTTATATTCTGCAGAACCTTCTGCAATTTTTTTTGATGCTTCGATTAACGAATCCGTTAACCCTAATTGAAATCCTGTGAAACTCATTGTTCTAGTTCTCCCTTATCGAAATAATCGAATAGTTTAGTTTTGTTTTCTTCGTTAAGTTCCATTGATTTTGCAAGTCGTCCTAACATGTTTTTTTCAGTAAGTTTACCAATAGATATGTCTTTTTCTAAAGCTTCAATCACTTCTTCTGCTGTAGACTCTTTTTCTACTTCGACTTCTTCCTTGTTCAGAATCTTTTGAGTGTTTACTTTACCAATCAAAGTGAAAATGGTGTCTCTTGCTTTTAGGACTGCTTCGTAATCTTTATTATACTTACTGTCCTTAAGTTCTTTGTCACCCATCTTTACAATAGACTGATATCCTTTTAGAACTGACTGCATGTCCTTAGACAATTTCTTTAATGCATCAACCTCTTTATCAGTGACCTCTTGTAGTACAGGTACATCAAAGTTTTCCAATAGCGCATCAATCTCCTCTGAGATGATGTCATCTTCGGTTTTAACAACTGTGTTCTCCTGAATTCCAGTACGAACCTGTTGCAGTATTTCTTTCCAATTTTCTGATTTAAAACTCATATGTTTATTTATGTAATTTGAATTCTAAGTACCAAGTTATTCTGTCCTTTTAACAGTCTATGGTACCCCATTTTAGGTATTCTGTATGTCATACCCACCTTTAACACTTCAGGAAGTTTATCATCTAACTGAAGCTTCCAATTAGTTCCTGATAATACATGTACAAGTCGTGACTCTCTGTCTCTATGCCAGACCAGTTCGTCTTCTTCAACCGAATCAGTGAAAGTTCTAATTATGAACTTAACTCCTGTTCCGTGTTGTTCTGTAACCTCTTCACTGTAAGGTTTAGTCGTCACCTTCATAGTAGTTGTCCGATTTCTCTCTGTAACCATAAAAACTACCCTCTTTTACAGGTGCTTCTAGGTCAAATATACCTTGAACCCAATTCTCTGCAGTATTCTCTGCATATGTTTCTGAATGACCATGCACCTTTCTAGTTGCACTCCAATCATCCTTTTCGTATAACTCTACTTCAAAACCCTTTACTGTCTTAAAGACTTCTGCCTTTCTTTCACCTTGACTAAAGGTGTGATATAATTCTTTTTCCATACTAGTATATATGGTTTACCAAAAGAAGCTTCCACCACCACTTAAACCTAACTGTTTTGCATAATACGGCAATCTACATGCCCAATATCCTGCAGTGGTTTTGTCATTCTTAGTGTCACATTTATGTCTTGCAACAAAACTCTTTCGTGCTTCGGGGTTGTTTAACTTGACCTTAAGTCCTGTAGTGTCTCCCCATGTTATCTTTTTAATCTTGTCTCCGTCTTTGACGTAAACATAATACTTCTTTGAACCACCGACTTTAGGTGAGTTCAATTTAGGTTCCTTTTCATCTTCTTCCAGTATCATAGGACAATCTAATGGTACCATATTACCCTCATAGATTTCAAATTCACCTAAATCCGTCTCAATGATTTGTCTATCTACTTCAGTAAGTCTAAATCTTCCTTCTGCAAGTCTCTTCCTTGCTTCTTTAATGACCTCAAAATACATCATAGAACCCAATCTAAAGGGATTGTCGGTTATATTAGTGTTAGTCTCTTGTAGACTATCGACTGTCTCATGGATAGCCATATCCTTGAAAGTTTTCATTACTTCGCCATTACTTTATGTTTTGTAAGTAGTGCTTTATAGTTTTTAGATGCGTCTTTGAATTTTTGACCTTGTTTTTCGTAAAATTTTCTTTGAGAAGTACCTTCATCACCCATAGGAACAAATACACCCGACCATGCAGTGTCATATTCCTTTTTTGCATCCATGATTTGTTTCTGAACATTATCTGGCAACTCTCTTAACTTGTTTATATTTACCATTTCGACCATTAAGTCTTCGTCTAAGTTTACACTTGCATTACGTTCTTTAATTATTTGCACTAATGATTTCATGTTATTTCTCGTCAAAATGTGTTATTGTTGATGGGTCACCGTATGAAGATTTACCTCTTGCAACTGAGTCAAAGTCTCTTAACTGTTTCTTATTACCAGTCATAGTTACATGAGTATCACTACCTTCTTTCTTGAATGATACTTTTAACTTCATCAACTTTGCAGACTGGTTAAACTTATCTGTTTCAGGTTTCTGTATACCCTTAACTTTATAAACAATCGTTTCTTCCTTCAGTTCTTCTTCGAACATTTCTCTGAAAGTACTCTCTACTGAGAATTTCTTTTGGAAAGGATACTTGTCTTTTAGTGGTTCATCGTCCATAACACCTTCTTTAGGAACACAATTCGGAACGTCTTTTCCATTCATCTTCTTCATTCCTACTTGTTTGTAGTCTTTCCAACATGGGTCATCTTCTGATAGACCTTTACATGGGTGTGTGTCTTCAGTGAATACAACACCTACATTTAGTTTGTACTTAACTTCTTCGTTTGCGTACTGGAGTGCTTTCTGTACTTCTTTCTTCTTAGAGAATCCTTTTTTGAACTTTTCAATCTGTTTGATTGCATAAGTCATTGCACCACCATGGTCAAGTGCAATCTCGATAGCTTTCTTGGTGTCCTTATCTTTCGTTGGGTTCTTTCTGAAGTAAGTAGATATCTCTTGTCCAGTTAATTTCTGACCATCCATTGAACCTTCTCCAAGGTTATCACCTTGTTTTAGAAGTTTCTTGGCTGCATTTCTGTCGTGATATGTGAACTCATGGTCTTTCTTAGTCTTGTCGTCTCTTACGATGTAACCTTTTGGAGTCATCTTGGTGATTTTACCCATGTACTTGGCACCATCTTTTTGGTAGTAATCTACTTCTGTACCAACTTTAATTGAGTTCTTAGTTTCTGCACCCATACCGTGTTTTGCAAGAACTCTATAGTTCTCTGAAATTGTTGATTCATCAAGGATTGACATTATGAAGTCTTCTGCATCGTGTTTACCACTGACTTCACCAGTTTGTGATGCCCAACCTAGTAATTCGTCTTCTACTTTAGAAGGTAAATCCTTGTTGTTTTTTCTGAAATCGTCAATTGCACGTTTGTGTTTTGTGATGAGTTTTTTCCAGTCGTTATCACTTGGATACATTTTGATTACTTTTTTGTAATCTTCTAATACTACTTCTTCTTTTATAGATTTAATAAAGTCTCTTTTACCTGCTTTGTACATTTGAACAACACCACTATGGTCTGTTATCATATACATGGATTGGATTGCTTCCAATTCTTTTGGTGTTAATCCTTTAATCTCTTTATTCCAGTAGTTTGCAATGTTCTTGTTCACACCCTTCTTTTGAGGTACATATGGGTCTCCTTCGACCTGCATATTACCTTCTTTTATAGGGGTAACCTCAATCTCTTCGTTGTATGGAAAACCTTTTAAAGGGTTGTCAAATACTTGAGAAAAATTCTTCTTTCTTTCAGACTTTTTCTCTTCATTGGAGAGTCTAGCTTGTGCAAGATATTCTTTCACATTCTCACCTGGCGTGTCCTCTTTGAACGATGATACTATCTCATCTGTTCCTATTTCTAGAACTCCGTTATCTGTTTTATTTCCGTTTGGCATTTGGTAAGCACCCCTTTTCCTTTAGTTTGTCCCTCATACGAGGTTCTTTTCTGTTATAATTTTGAGTAACGATACTCAGATTAGATTTGTCGTTGTTCATAGGATTGTTATCCTTATGATGTACGTCTTTATCAGCAGTAAGTTTCTTCTGATTTTTTAAACTTCTTCGTGCTTCGTTTCTCTTTGCACGTCTTTTAATTTGTTCGGGGTCTTTATGATATGACTCATATTCCTTTTTGTAGTCTCTGTCTTCTTCTACTTCAGACTCCTCGTTTTTGTTCTTATTCTTTGCATCATAGTCTTTGATAGACTTTTTTGCAGACTTCATCATTGCTTTTTGATGTGCTTTTTGTTGAGACTGATTTCTCTTTCTCATTACATCTGCATGTCGTTCTTCCAGTTCTTCTTTGATTTTACCTTTAACTAAATCGTCAAGGTTACTATCTATCCAATCCCAAAATTCATCTTCTTCATCTCCATGAATCTCACCACTGTTTGATGCCCATTGGTATAATTCGTCTTCTGCTTTCTTAGATAGCTCTAGGTTACCACTTTTTTGTATTTTCTGAAGTTCCCTTTTATGCTTACGAGCAATGTCTTGAATTTTCTTACCTTCTTCAATGCCTTCCTTTGCAACCAATTTCCAACCTTGTCTTTTCATTTTATCGGAAGTCTTACCATCAACCTTACGAGTAAAATTACCTTTCTTCATAATATACTCTTCTTTACCTTCTTCTAACTCTTCACCGAACTTAAGGAATAACTTACCCTTTTGTTGTTTTTGGTCTGTAACTTTATGTCCAACCATTGAACCGATAGTGTTAATCATACCAAGACCTTTCTCGGGATTACTACTATACTCTTTTTCTAATCTGGCTGCAACTTTTTTAGTAATCAATTTAATGATATCTACAGCTGAAGTTACTAACTTACCTTCCTTTATGTGATAACCAGTATCGTCACAATGGTCACAACCTTTTCCATCACATTCGGGACAAGTCACCTTTGATTCTTCTAATTCAACTGACTCGTTTGCCTTTCTTGTTGCATCTCTTTTCTTTTGAATTGCAATATTCTCGGACTCTTTCTCTTTCTCTAATCCAAGTTTAGAATTCTCTCTCTCATGTCTATCTTTTAACGATTCAAGTTCCTTTTCTTGTTTAACTTTAAGGTCTTCCAACTCTTGAACCTGTTTTGCTTTTGCATGAGCAGCTTTGACTGCGACGGGTTCTTCCGTAAACATTGATTGAAAAGACTGAATTTTATCCTCTCGTGCAAGTTTCTGTACTTTTAATATATCGTTTAATAAATCCATAATACTATTTAGTCTTTTTGAGATGTAACTCTCGTTGTTTCCAAGAGAGAGCAGGTTTGTTTGAAGGGAATATGGTAGTCCATGACATGAGTTTACCATAAAGACCATTTGTCTTCTGTCTAAGTGATGCAAGTGTATCATCATTCTCTATCTTAATGAAGTCTCTACCAAACAACTTTTGCAATTTGATTGCATTTGCATTTGATTTGTTCCAATCTCCAGTAACAATTTCGGGTGGAACTTTACGAGGTCTCATTTGATTTCGTTTTTGTGCATTTTCTAGTGATGTTTGAACATAAATCATCTTAGATTCATATCCAAGTGCATCTAAATGTTTCTTATATGCTTTAATCTTACTGTCGTTTGCACTAGTAGTGTCAAAGATAAGTCCCAGTCTGTTACCGATATACAAGTCCATACCTATTTTAGTGGTCGCCTTTGCTCTTGCACGGATAGGGTCATAGTCTTTAGGGTCGTTCTTAGATAGGTCTAATGATAATCCTGCTTTCTTAAGACCTTTCTCAAATGCATTATCTGTATTAACTAATTTAAGTCCCAATGATTTAAGGGAAAGACCATCAACCACTTCTGATTTACCACTGCCTGGGCCTCCCATTAGAAAGACTGCTTTAAATATACCTTGGTCATAGACTCCTTCATTAAGTAAGTCCTCTTGCATGTAAGATGGTAGTGTACTCTCTGAGATGTTCATTCCCTTTTTTACTGCCTTCCAAAGTGTCTTTGCATGTTTTTTATCGGGGACACCCGATTCAAAGGAATCATAATCCCCATCTGATGCAGCTTGTCTCATTTTAGATGCAGACATTCCACTTACGTCATCGGAGTCGGGGTCTCTTTCCCCTGCAGATATAATATTAATTGAATCAAACTTATAGTAACCATGTTTTCCTTTCACACCATTGTATTTGTTGAGTAACATCTCAAATTCTTTAATTCTGTCTGAACCAACCACCATTCTAACCTTACTGTAACCTTGGTCTTGTAGTGCAGTTGCAATTTCAAACACTTGTCGTGCTTTAGTGTTCACAATACCCACCTTCTTACCGAAGAATTTATTCATAAAGTTCCATTTAGTTTTATAATCTAATGGATTCTTCTTGGAGTCTTGTGAGTGTGACATGAACACTAGAGGTTCAAAACCACCACTGGTAGAGTTTTTTAACTTTTCTATTAATTTTGCATGTCCAACTGTAGGTGGATTGAATCTACCAAAAGTAAACACTGCACTCTTTTCTTTTGCTTCGAATATGGATTTAAAACTTTTCATTACTTGTCCCATGCTTTTGCAGCGTTGAAGTTATTCATAGAGAATTCCATCCTGTCAACTAATTTAACTGCACTTCCGTCTGAGTCGATTGCAACATATCCTTCAGGATTAACTACTTTAAATCCGTTATCTACCTTCACGAAGGTTCCAATACTCTTTACTCTATTTAGTGCTGTAACAATAAGGGATTTTGACTCTATCAACCCACCTTGGAATTTTGCAAGGTTATCAATCATCACTTTGATGGAGTTTAAGTCTCTCATAACATCCTTACCAATCTGTATCTTGATGTCTTTAGTCTTCTGCATCTTAACTTTTGCAACTATCTTATCTTTCCAGTATTTCTCTACATGGGTGAGGTAGTCCTTTCCGTTAGGGTTCCACTTACCTGCACGGACAAGTGTATTAGTGTATGTCTTGTATGATGCACCTGCAGCTCCTTTACTGTTGAGAACATTTTGAACATCATTAAACTTCTTAAGGTCTTTGTTTGTTATACCATGGAAATTTTTACCAGTCGAAGTAAGTGCATTGGTTAACTGAAGTGTTTCCTTTGCAGTCATGTTTCCGTAACCAGTCACATCCTTGTATGTTGCATCATCAGTCCAAACATCTGATGTAGACTTGGGTGCATTTGCACCAAACGATGCACTTAGTGATTCTATAGTAGACCCTGAATAAGTTGTGTGGAAGACGATACCCATTTTCGTTGAGTTGATTTCATTATAAAGTTTCGAACCTTCAAGAACTGCATATAAGATTGTATTGGGGTGAAATGTGAGATACTTCTTATCATCTATCGTCTCACTAGACTTGTCGTTAGTGTACATCAAATCACCCTGTAGGATTTCTTTCATTCCCATCTTGGATAGGTATTTAAATGATGTTAAAAACTTCTCTTCTAAACTACCCTTAAGTTCGGGTGCATCTTTGATTTGTTGTTCGGATGTGTAGAATAATGGTTCTTTATTGAATAGGGATTTCTTTGCAACAAAGAATTCTTTAGTCTCGGGATGTGGCCCGCAGAATATAGCAGGAGCACCATCCCATTTAACAGTCATCTTGACTCTACCTGTTGCATGTCCTTTTAACATGTCCCTAAGTTCTCTCAGGAAGTTGATAGATGCACGACCACCTGCAATACCATTGTTGATGATTTCGTCTTCTAGATGTTCTAAATGTACGTTTGTGACTGCCATTAAAGTAGGTTCCTGTTAAGTTACCTACTATTTATGTTTTTGATAAGGGCGTGGACTTGAGTTTTAACTCGATATCATGCAATTCTGTAGTTAGACTTGTGATTTTGCATACATCTTTAGTTTTTTTTGCATCGCGTAACATAGTTTTGACTTCTATCTTCCTTGATAGAATGTCAATAACGTCTGTTTGATTCAAAAATTTACTCATAATGTTTAACCTAATACTATTTAGGTCATTTATCTTATTAACTTTTAGGTTTAGGTATATAATGGGTACTTGTAAAATGTCCAATAATAGTGTCTGTTCCATAGATTCTTTGGATACCTTCTTGCACCAATGTACGACCTTCGTCTATTACCTTTACACTTGTCTGTAGTGTTTCAAGAACTTCTCCAACTTTAATTGCACCCTCATAAGTTACTTCTAACTTTGTTGTGGGACAGAATTTTTGTTGTTGAAATAATGCACATCCACCCATAGCATAATCTGCACATGCAGCTCTGAAAGGGCCTCCACAATGAGTGTAAGGTGCTTGTAATTGTGTAGAATGCCACCAACTTATTTCATTCGCCCATGAAAGATGTTTGTCAATAACTTTCCAACCCGAAAATCCTACATCATCGGGAAACTGCCAATTTAGATTTGTCCATACATAAAATGCAGGTTCCATCTCTTGGTCTAGTTTTCCTACATTCTGTCCTGCATCATCCCATGATACACCTTTCTCTAATCTTGATTCAACTTCTGCATGGTCACCAAATCCCTTTTGGGATAATGGAGTCCATCCATCTGCTAATAAAATTTCTCTATTTGTCATTTCCTTCTCCTATATTTTAAAATCACCAAACTTTGAACTTCTTCCTCTGTCTGCAACAGGGATGGAGTCATCGTATGAATTAGTATTTTCAATTAACTCTTCTTGAGCTTCTTGTTCACAATCGTACAACTTCATACGACTTCTATCGACACCTATGACGAACCTTTTGAATATGGTTGGGTCATTGTATCTATTCTTTAACTGTTTGACTACCATTTGGTCTAACTCTTCTAATTCTTCTGAGGAGATTAATGCAAACATAAAGTCTGCAGTTGCAGGTAATCCGAATGACTCTGAGGTATCTGTAAGTTCCACATCTGTTGAACCATAACCACTTCTTGTTGTTTGTGTTGCACTCATGATTGGTACATCAAACTCCACTGCAAGTCCTCTCAACTCCTCTGCAATACTCTTAACTAGTGTATAACTGTTTGCACCAGCACCAGGCTTAATCCTGTGAGATGCACATATGTTAAGGTAATCGATGAATATCATGTCGGGTTTAAAGTCTTTCTTAATTTCCAACTCTTGTAATAGATGTCTGAAGTGTCCAACATGAGCCGCTGCAGTTGGGTATTCTTTGATGATAAGTTTACCAGTAGTCTTACCTTTAAGTTTCTCTACCTTCTTACCATACATTGACTTGTTCAATCCTGCTAAATCTTGGATAGGAACATTAAGAATATTTGCATCAATTCTCTCTGCAATCTTCTCTTCTGACATTTCAAGTGTAATGTATAACACATTCTTGTTCATCATCAAGTGACTAGATGCCATGTGACACATGAAAAGGGATTTACCGACACCTGTTCCTGCAAGGCAGATATTCAAGGTTTTATTCGGTAAACCACCCTTAGTAACTTTGTTGAAGTATTCCAAGTCGAATGGAATCTTCTCTTCTTCAGTATTATAGAACTCCCATCGAGCATCTGAATCTTCTAATACATCATGACCAATGTGTGTGTCAAATGATATTGCAAGTGCATCTTTAAGTAATTCGGGTATTTCCCCTGTAGACCTTTTTGAGGTCTTATCAATAACTTCGATACTCTCCATGACTGCAATATAGATTGCTCTATCTTTGCACCATTGTTCTGTTTCGTCTATCAACCATTTCTGAGGTGTCTCTTCTTTGTCTTTTTGAATGTTTGAACAAACTGTCTTTGCATTTTTCAGAACCGTTTCGGGTATCTTCGAATTGTTATCTAAATTAATCAGTAGGGCTTCTGCAGTTGGGATGTTAGTATACTTTTCAAAGTATGCTTTAACTTCTTGAAAGATGATTCTTTCATCGGGTTCAGTAAAGTATTCGTCCTTTACAAATGGAATAGTCTTTCGTGCAAACTCTTCACTCTGCACTAAATTCTTTAATATGGTTGTCTCTATTCGTCTCTGTTCTGTCATAATTTTCTCACTGTTCTCATTCTATCAATTGGCATTTCTCTACCAATCACCCTATGAAAAAACATTACCAAAGTTAATCTATCTTCACCATTGTCCAGTCCAAGGTTGTTTGCACTATGGTGGACATTACCGTGAAATAGAGTTAACCTATTGTATTTACCTTTAACATCAACAGTCTTCTCAAACTGGTTATTATGTTCCTCTTGAACTTCCATTTCAATTTCTGTTATGGAACCTCTAAGGTTAGACGCTCTCTTTTGTTCTGTATGGTCTAGGTTGATTAGTGTTCCTTCTTTACTAGTATACAATGAAGTTCCACTATTTACTAGTGGGTTTTCATTTAAATATAAAATACCAGTCATGAAACAATTATCGTTATGCACCCATCCATGATGGAGGGTTGATGGTATCTTTTGAAATGTCATTGATACATCTACATCTGTGTGGTCGATACTTTCCATGTCATGGAATAGTGCAATCACCTTTTTGTTTATGTTGTCATATAGGAAAGGGTCTATGTCACGCAGTTCGGGTGACCTAATACCAGCCCATCTACCATCGGGTTCGGGGGTGAAAATTAATTGTTTAGAGAACTCCACCATTTGATGGGGTTCATCTAAAAAGTTATCAACTATCGTTATCGGTATCATCTACTTCTGAAATTCCTTCATCAATATTACTACCATATCGGAAATATTCATTTGCAACTTTCTCTAATTTTTCCATCACATCGGGTGTGAAGTATTTTTCGGGATTGTTGTTAATTGTTTTACCAAATTCAGATTTACCGTTTGGTAATAGAACTCTTGTACTTGATTTCTGAAATACTCCAAATGCAAGTGCCATGTCTAATAGACCATAGTACCTATCCAGTCCTTTTTCATATGATAACCTTACATCAACCATTCTGTTTTCCACAGTCAATCTTGACTTTGCATTCTTACAATGAATGATATTACCAACTACTTCTGTTCCTTCCTTTTCTTTCTTCTTAGATAAGAATATGATTGATGATGCAGCGTACTTGAGTCCACTACCACCACCCATTTCTTTCTGAGGGAACATAGAACCAATCACATCATATGTGTGGTTCGTGACTATCA
>Ga0257120_1000397_pt1 | contig 32374 bp, 35 predicted proteins | sample SI106_10metaG_FD_190153 | JGI IMG/M metagenome (GOLD analysis project Ga0257120, IMG submission 190153) | Marine microbial communities from Saanich Inlet, British Columbia, Canada - SI106_10 | ecosystem: Environmental > Aquatic > Marine > Inlet | place: Canada: British Columbia | collected... | reverse complement strand
AAAAAGGCATGAGACTACCAATTCCTTATGACTTTATAACCTCTTTTTATAATGTTCAGAAACTCTTTTTTATAGCGTTCAGTTTGTTCACTTTTATGCAGCTTTTATTCACTTTCGATAATACTAATTATCGCTCTATTAGAAGACGGGGAATTGTAGATATAGTCTATAGTTGAGTTGGATAAGTAGGTCTCTGAAATTATTGAACTAAATAGTATGATACTGCTCAGTTTGATAACTCCAGACTGACATCACAACACTAAACATTACACACTATGCGATAACTTCAAGTCCTTTTTTCTCTGCGATAGATAGCATTTTTAAAGCTGCGCCCCTTGGAGCGCTATCCCCTTGTTCCCATTTTTTTACTAGCTTATCACTTACATGAAAATACTGCGCAAAAACAGGCTGGGATAGATTGTATTTTAACCTCAGGTTCCTTACTTGCGTTGGTGTAAACTCATGAACGGTAGTTAAGCACAATGCATCAAATTTCCGCATTGTGGTTTTATCAATGACACCTGATTTTTTTAAACCTTTTGCTGTTTTGTGTACGGATTTTAAAATGTCACTCATAACCTTCACCTACTATTAATAATTCACCATCATTTATAAGCTCGTCAATTTCAACTTGAGACAAACTCTCTCGTTTTATAGAACAAAGTATACTCCATCAGGGTACCTTTTAAAGGTGAAGTTAAACTCACTATATAAGTTGCATAGGCGGGGCTTTTTCAGTATAAAACGCATTTCACAAATTAATCCTCCATTAAGTCCCATGCCTGCAAGTAGCGAATCACACTTGATTCACTTGTCCAGCCACCGCGCAACATAATTTTTTCAAGAGAGGTACCGGCCATTAGCAAGTCTAATGCACCACCAACTCGAAAAGAGTGGCCAGAAAAAGGAATGCTTGTTTTGATATTACTCTTTCTCTGGATCGCCTGGATGATTTTGTTAATGCTGCTTGAGTTAAGTGATTGGTTGATATTCTTTCCCTTATAAATTCCACGTAGAATATACCCTTCACCGGCTTTTTCACGCCATTTCATTAATAGATCATATATCTCCTGAGTCAACGGTAACGTTTTACCTTTTCCGTTTTGGTCAGTCTTGCTAAAACGAAGTACTATGCCATAGCGTTTACCTGGCAATTCAATTATATCCTCAAATCTAAACCGACATAACTCACTGCGTCTACGCATCGTCTGGTGCCCAAGATGTAATAACACTTGATTACGTAGTCTTACTATTCCCGTGCCGCAATGTGGTAACATTTTCTCAATGTGTGCTTTGGTTAATGGCTCTGCTTGCAGTTGTGCGGTGCCTTTTTGCCGTTTGATCTTCTTTAATGCCAAACATACATCGATATCCTTTGTAGTATCTGTTAAACAAAGGTATTTAAATAAAGAAGAGAGTGAAGCAAGTCGTCTTACAATAGTAGCCACCGAGCTTTGTGACGCCATATAAGTCAAATAATTCAGCATAGCCGTTGGTTCGTGAGCAAGCGGCTCAACCTCATGTTCCTGACACCACTTTGTAAAATGGGTATAGTCACTACGATAAGCTCTAAGCGTGTTTTCCGACAACGCACCATGTAATTTTTCAAACAAAGCTTCGATCATAATTTGAATACCAGTGTTGAATAACAATGCAATAGCGTTAATGGTATAAAAATATAAGTCAAGTCATGCAAAAAAGATACGAGCCTAAAGATCTGATTTTATAAGGTGGTGCATAATTAAGCCTTGGAATAAGGAAGCGGTTAAGGTTTTACCTTGAGTTGCTAAATAAGTATTTTATCAAAGAGCTATAATTATAATAATGAAGCTAAAAACTGTGTGAAAGGAGCAATGTTTTGACTTTCTAATTGTAAGCAGGTCAAGTTCTATAACCAGGAAATTCAGCAATCACATCTGTAAGCTCAAGAATTTTCATCGTCTAAGAATCTTTCTTACTGCGCAACAATTGACTGCTATGCTATTATACTTAAGTAGACATTCTCGGAACCACTTATGATAGCTCAACTATTTAATACCAATCGCACCAACAAACGACTGATTACGATGACAATTGACTCAATATTTGTGGTGTTTGCATTTTGGTGTGCGATGTTTTTGCGACTAGAGACACTTCAAGTCTTGTACGAACCGTCTTATTGGCTCGTTACTGCCACACTCGTTCCTGCAAGTATTGTTATTTTTATAAAAGCAGGCTTATATCGAGCTATTCTTCGCTATTTATCTACAATGGCCGTTTGGTCAATCGTCGCCTCTGTCGCGATTTCCACCTCTTTTTTAGTGCTAGCTGATTTTTTCTATTCGACTAATTTACCTAAAACGGTCCCCATCATTTATTTTGCGTTAAGTTTAATGTTTATTGGTGGCTCTCGTATTTTGCTCCGTGCTTTGGTGAGTACAATCACCCGAGAAAATAAACAATCAGTGGTTATATATGGTGCAGGTAGTGCCGGTCGACAATTAGCGACAGGCTTGGCTAGTGGGGCTGATTATGAAGCGGTAGCCTTTATTGATGATGATAGCGCTAAGCAAGGTTCGGTTATTCAAGGGATCCCTGTTATTGCCTTGAGCCAACTTGATGACGTGCTCAAAAATCATATGGTAAGCAAAGTCCTATTAGCTTTACCTAGTATCAAACGCGGTGTCAGAAAACAAATTTTAGGTGATTTAGAGCGATTTTCGGTGGTAGTACAGACCATCCCTGGGATCAATGACGTGATTGAAGGTCATGCCTCCTCTGATGAAATACGTGATGTCGAGATAGAGGATTTACTTGGTCGTGATTCAGTTGCACCTCGAAGTGAATTGATGACAGCCAATATCTATAAAAAAGTGGTTATGGTAACCGGAGCCGGAGGCTCTATTGGTTCGGAGTTATGCCGTCAAATCGTGCGTTCCCAGCCGACTAAATTAGTCTTATTTGAGCTGTCTGAATATGGGTTATATAGTATTGAGCGTGAGCTTCAAGCCCTGGTTCAGCAAAAACAATTAAACGTTGAAATCATTCCGTTGATTGGCTCAGTGCAACGGATAAACCGTTTAGAAAACGTCATGAATGCGTTTAATGTGCAAACTGTGTATCATGCCGCGGCCTACAAACATGTCCCTTTGGTTGAAAATAACATCGTTGAAGGGGTGCGTAATAATATATTTGGCAGTATGTACACAGCACAAGCTGCTATTAATGCCAATGTCGAAACGTTTGTACTGGTATCCACAGACAAAGCGGTTAGACCCACCAATGTCATGGGTGCAACTAAGCGGATGGCTGAATTGGTGTTGCAAGCTCTGTCTCATCAACAATCGACAACGCGCTTCTGTATGGTTCGGTTTGGTAATGTACTTGGCTCCTCTGGCTCTGTGGTACCCTTGTTTCGCAAGCAAATCAGTGAGTCAGGCCCTGTTACCTTAACTCACAACGATATTACTCGATATTTTATGACCATCCCTGAAGCGGCGCAGCTTGTTATTCAGGCGGGTGCGATGGGCAAGGGCGGCGATGTGTTTGTGTTGGATATGGGCGAGCCGGTTCGTATTCGTGATTTAGCCGTTAAGTTGATACGGTTATCAGGCCTAGAGGTCAAAGATGAATTTAACCCCCATGGTGATATCGAGATCCAAACGACCGGCCTGCGTCCAGGTGAAAAATTATTCGAAGAGTTATTGATTGGTGATGATGTAGAATATACAGATCATGAGCGCATAATGACAGCCAATGAGATAATGCTTCCTTGGAATGAACTACTAACGATCATTAAACAGTTAGATACGGCTTGTCATGATTTTGATCATCAAGCCATCCGAAATTTATTGATTGATGCGCCTGCGGCATATAAGCCCAATGATCCTATTGTTGATATGTTGTATTTGGCCAAGCAAGCCAATCCGGAATTACATTATGGTACACCGGATAATGTTCCTAAGGTTGTCAAATTTAACCAAGTGAAAAGCAAACCAGCTTAGGTATATTGGGTCAATCAATTGGCTTAAAATAATAGATTGTTTTGAAGGCTCCTTGTTGGGGCCTTTTTTGTTTTTCTTTCCTGAATCTATTTCTTGCAATTGAATCGCCACTAGTTTTTTAGAGAGTTATAATAATGACGCGTCCCATACGGCCCCAATATTACGAAACGCTCCGGCTAAACGGCCTGCAATAGCAAGATGGCCAGCATCAAGTAACATACTCAGCACCTCAGAGGCATCCTTGTAATAGATTTTAGTGTAATCCATGATTAACTTTTAATGAAAATACTGATTATGGCTTTAGATTAGTGTGTTTACCGGACGGACACGTCGCATGGGAATGGTATCGATGACAAGTTAAATTATTGCGTAGGATCTTCATGACCACTTAATCGGTCTCGAAGATCATAGTGAATTAAATTGATAGTTACATTTAACAGAGTAAGTTTGAAATTGTGAAGTGAAAATCAGGTGAATCACTCTATACTGTTGCGAGAGGTTCAAGCGCTACTGTATAGAGATTGTTGATGTTTTACTTAAGAAAACTGATTTATATGGTCTTCCCAGACTTCACTTGACGGTTTGTTGTTCCAAAAAATATGCTTCTTCGAATTTATCAGGTGATACACCGTCTGTATGCATCTGTTTCTCTAATAATCTGTGCAATTATGTCATCAATCTATCCAAGATATACCCAGTCAAACTGACAAGATGAAGTGGTCAAGTCATTTTAGCAAAAAATCAAACTGTCTCTATTTAACTAAAAAAACATCAATTTTAATTTAAACCAAACCTTTTCAACGAGTTATCAAAACTGATCTGGTGATTTATGTCATATAGACAATAATTATTCTGCATTTAGCAAAATGGAGAATAAAAATGAAAGTATTACAAGAGCAAGAATTAAATGAAGTGAATGGTGGCTTTGTACCAATTGTTGTCGCGGCTGTCGTGTATGGTGAATTAGCATGTTTTGCTGCTGTTTTTAGTGGTATTGCCACTTACAACGCGATTAAAAATAACTAAAGGACAAGTAGATGAAAACGATTTCAGATAATGAGTTAGAGCAAGTTAATGGCGGTCTACTCTTTTTAGCGGCACCATTAGTCTATGCCTTTTCGGGTACCACTATTTCTGGTGCAGCCACAGCCTTAGGCATAGGTACTGGTGTCGGGGTTATAGTCGGTGGTTTAGCTGCTATTTACTCAGATTAGTCATATATTAATAAATTAACTTAAAGGAGTGAGGTATGAAAATGCCTCACTATTGTCGTATGAAAAACATTAAACCAATCCTCTTGTCTTTCGCTTTTTTATGTATAGGGAGTTATTATTTTTTCATTGAATCTCAATATGCGTATTCGCTATCTTTTTACGCAGGTTGCGTATTTTCGTTAATCGTCATTAGTTTATTTTTGGTGCAATATTATCAACAGCGTAGCCTCTTGTTACCTGTATATATTGGAGGCATATTTGCTACGTTGTTTGATGCGTTGTTGAGTATGGTGTTTACTGGAAATTTTGTTGTATGGAATGGAATACTCTTGATTGTATGTTTGTGTGGTATGTTGTCGGAAGAGCAAGCAGTTAATGACGGAGATTTATAAAAATCCTTGGTAAAAGTGTTGATGAGTTCATTGGGGTAAAACAACAATTAGTAATTGAGTCACCTAACGATTCTAAATAAGTATCTGCGTCGTACCATTGCCAATCCCAATCCCAAAAATGGATGATGTACTAATTGTTGTTTTGGGATCTGACAATATACTGTCTCACTGATTATGTTGAGCGATTAATTTTTTGTATGAACTGCCATAGGACATTTGTATTTTCGGCAGTTTCGACAATTCGCAAATCCTCAATATCATTCAGTGATGACAGTAATATTCCTCTAGTAAACGGTATCCGTCTAAAGTAATAACGATGGTTATGTTGATAAATGTAGGCTTGGCGTTTTATGACTATAAATAGCACAGGCATGATAAGTAATGCTGTCCAAGAGATTGATTGGGTTATTAAAAAATAAACATTCACGAATAACCCTCCAATTAATAAGCTTAAAAAAATACTATTAATGAATGAACGATGCATGCTTTTTTCCTAAGGAATTTACCAGTCATGTAGTATGCTTCCACTACTTATTTTGCTAAGTATTACGAAGATTGAATTGTTAGTTCATTCAAAAATGCCCTAAATTCCTCACCAAAATCTTTGTTACGCAATGCAAATTCTACATTGGCTTTCATGTAGCCAAGCTTACTGCCGCAATCATGACTTTTGCCTTTCATATAATACGCATCCACTTGTTCCAAATTCATTAGTGTGGCAATGGCATCGGTTAATTGCACTTCATCGCCAGCACCAGGTGGCGTAAACGCTAACAAATCCCATATCTTTTGTGACAACACATAGCGTCCTACAACGGCTAGGTTCGAAGGGGCTTCATCGATAGATGGCTTTTCTACCATCTTATGGATCTTGGCTGATCCACCCGCTTGCATAGTGATGCCATCCACATCTACCACACCAAATTGATCGACTAAATGCGTCGGCACTGCTTCGACCAATATTTGAGAGACTTTGGAGGTGTTAAACTGCTTGATCATGTCCGCAAGATTGTCAGTTTTTAGATTAGATAACGCATCATCAATAATCACGTCCGGTAAGACCACTACAAATGGATTATCTCCAATCAACGGTTGAGCACATAAAATCGCATGACCAAGACCTTTAGCTATGCCTTGACGCACATGCATGATGGTCACGTCTTTGGGTAATATAGACTGCACTTCATCCAGTAAGCTACGTTTGACGCGTTTCTCTAAGGTCGCTTCAAGTTCAAATGAGGTATCAAAATGATTTTCTATACTGTTTTTTGATGCATGGGTCACCAAAATAATCTCTTTTATACCAGCCTGTACGCATTCATTCACCACATATTGAATCAACGGACGATCAACAATCGGTAACATTTCTTTAGGGATCGCTTTGGTAGCAGGCAACATACGGGTGCCTAAACCTGCAACAGGGATGACGGCTTTAGTGATGTGAGACATAGTGATAATCAGTTCTATTGTTATGTGTATGATACTTGATGAGTCTTTACTAGCATTAGTAGTCTGCTAGCTAGTATTTAGGTGATTTTATCATGTAAATCAATGATGTGACAATGAAGGCGGTGAGATTTACAGGCGATGTGGCGGTTTTGTTCTAATATTGGCTGAATATGTCGGAATTGTGATAGTGATTTATCGATAGCTTTGCACTCGATAAGTTAACCCAACTCATATTTAGCAAAACTGATCTTTGGGACAGTAGAATTTTTTATAATATTGAACAATAGTAACTAGGTTCATGACTAACAGCGTATTACTAATATGACACCTAGCAATGAATATGTTACTTACTTGAGTAATGCAGTTATTTTTCCCAGTTTACATTAGTTGTTCATTCGTTATTGTTGAGATAGTGCCAGAGTGGCTAACGAAATGTAAATTGAGAAAAATGTTATTTCGCGTATTTTGTAAGGTGCTGATTGGGTAAAGCTATGACCGATTTTTAATGCCTAAATTTTAAGTAAACCCAACCATAATTCCCTGTATAGAAGGATCGTTTACAGAGATCGTAACAATTTATAAGTTGGCACAATTGAGTCGTGAAACCAACCGGGAAAATGACACACGAATGACTTAAAACATTAATTAAACGTTATTCTAAACGTGTTTATTATACCTTAGATAAGCTAGGTGATGCGGACGTTAATTAACTAATAGCCCAAAACTGATCTTAGGTTCAGTAGATATCGCGTTTATTGTCCCCTATTCTAATGTTATTGGTTGTCTCCACCCACATATGTTCATTACTACCATCTCTTTTACGGGTTACATGGAATGTCAACGTTGGCTAAGACGGACTAGTCGTCTGATAATTGTTTAAGGAAAAATCATGCATACTATAACCGTACGAGAAGCACGTAAAACCCTACATCATTTAATTGATAATGTCGCTGAATCGAATGCCCCCGTCATTATCACGAGTCACCGCCACAATGCCGTATTATTATCGAGTAAAGATTGGGAGGCAGTCCAAGAAGCCTTACATTTACTCTCATTACCAGGCATGCAAGGCTCCATTATTGAGAGATTAAGGACGGAAGAGGTCTTAATCAATGCAAATAAACACAATACTTATAAAATGATTGCTTACTAAATCTTTCAATTTCATTGTTTTGATCTGATTCATTAATATGTATCTTTTGTGCATAAGCTGAATTAATTAAATTAGCATGGATTCTATTTAATTTATCAGTGTTATCGATGTCGGATTGTGGGGCGCTGAACTTGGCAAATATATCGTCAATATCATCGCCCTGTTGCCTTCCTGCCATAGCATTTGCAGCTGATTGTGTAATATGATCACACATATTCCTATGATAAATATTATTTATTTTATCAATGTACTGAAACATATAAACGACAAACGCGACAAAAATTAAGATAAAAATATACGATAATACTTTCATTGAAAATCCATTTAATACTCACCTGCAAATACTTTATAATATTAGGGTGATTTGTATATAGGACATATTCTTAGAGTCTGTCAGTGTGAAGTAACTACTTATCCGTATTGCTTAATTAACTCTCCTGCGACAAACACCACCATTTGACCTGGCTGCATCTTTTGCCAAGTCTCATTGGTTGTGAGCGGCTGGGTTGCTAAAACAGTCACCACATCATTTGGTGTGGTCTCTTGACTAAAATCTACACTGACTTCTAAATCTTTAAGTAAAGCAGGTCCAAACGGCGCGCGTCGCGTCACCCAATGTAGGTTATTGGAACAATGTGCGATCAACGCATGCCCATCGCTGAGTAAAAAATTACACACATCAAATTCATGTAACTGTTGGCGTTTGGCATAAATAAAATCATACAATTTAGTTGGGTCTGCAGGACGAGTCGGAAATGTTTGTTCAATTTGGTGTAATAACCAACAAAATATGTGTTCAGAATCGGTAGTGCCAATGGGGATAAAACGACCTAAAGGCAGGATCGAATGGATATCTTTTAATTGACCATTGTGAGCAAATGTCCAGTTTTCGCCCCATAATTCACGGCGAAAGGGATGGGTGTTTTCTAGGGTTAATGCGCCGACGTTTGCTTGTCGAATATGACTAATCACAATGTCACTTTTAATGCACTGTTGTTTTAGAAAATTAGCGACGTCACAATCTGAACCAGCTTTGAGATCGCGAAACTCTTGGACGCCTTTGCCTTGATAAAAGGTAATCCCCCAGCCGTCTTTGTGAATATCGGTACGCCCAGCGCGTTCCACTAGTCCAGTAAAGCTAAACCGTGCATCGGTAGGTACATTGGCTGACATTCCCATAAGTTGACACATGCGGTTATTTCCTTTGATTTTTTTGTAGTATATCAAGCTTCACTAGATTGGGACAATAGGATGATACTGACGGTGTAAACGATCTGATTAAACTACCCTTATGATTCTTATGACCGTATAATAGGTCTCGACATTCATAGAGTAAATTTTTAAGGTATTGTAATGCAAGTATGTGGCGTTGAAATTAAAGGCACTGAAGCGGTCATCAGTTTGTTATCTAATCATGGTGGCTTAATTAATATCCCTGAGTGTCGAGTGCGCAAAATCGAATACACCAAAAAAAATACGACATCGGATTTAATATATTTTCAAAGTACCTTCGCCAAACTTGTTGAAGATTACAAAATAGATGCTGTAGTCATTAAAGAACGCCCATTGAAAGGCAAATTTGCAGGCGGAGCGTTAGGCTTTAAAATGGAAGCGGCGATCCAATTAATTCCAGATTTAAATGTGCAAGTAATGAGCAACATTGAACTTAAAGAGATCTTGAACCATAATCCTATACTAATAGACTTTAGTGAGACAGGTTTGAAAATCTTTCAACAACAAGCCTTTAATGTTGCTTTTGCATTTTTAAGCTCGAATAACGAAAAATAAAGTGAGTCGTTGATGAACACTAATTCGCCAACTAACAAGCCTAACACAGAAAAACAAACTCTCGTGATTACCGGTGGTTCTTCCGGTATCGGTCTAGCTATCTGTCAGCGCTTTGTTGAAGCTGGTTACCTTGTGTTTAACCTTGATATCCAATCGTCCAACGTGGGTCACTTTATTCAAGTGGATGTGACTGACTCCCAAGCGGTGCATCATGCGATTGCCAATATCGCCGAACAACATACTATTTCGACTTTAATTTGTAATGCAGGTAAACATCTGTCAGCAAATATTGAACATACTGACGAAGCCACGTTAGATGCGATGTTTTCCTTGAATGTTAAAGGCGCTTATCACGCAATTCAAGCAAGTTTACCGAGTATGAAAGCCGCTCAGTCAGGCAGTATTATTATGATAGCTTCTGATCAAGCTATCGTAGGTAAGACTAATTCATTTGCGTATAATTTAACGAAACATGCGCTTGCTTCTATCGCCAAGACAACAGCCTTAGATTATGCGGTATTTAATATACGTGCCAATGCATTATGTCCAGGCACGATTGATACGCCTTTGTATCAACAAGCGATTGCTAATTATGTTGCACGTTCAGGAGCCAATGCTAAGGATGTGCATGCACACGAGGCACAATGTCAGCCATTAGGACGCATCGGTCTTCCTCACGAAGTCGCTGCGTATGCGTTATTTTTAGCTTCTGAGGAAGCCAGTTTTGTGACGGGCTCTTTACAGGTGATGGATGGTGGATACGCAGCACAATGATCCCCGAACCGGCATCTAGGCTGATTGAAATTATCGATCCACATGTGCATTTGTTTGCATTAGAACACGGACAATATAGCTGGTTAAAGTCGGGTAATCCGCCGTTTTGGCCGGATAAGCACCTGATCCAGCATAGTTTTACTGTACAACACTTGAGGTTATCGGCACCATTTACTCTCTCAAGATACGTACATATTGAAGCGGGTTTTGATAATCAACAACCGTGGCTAGAGCTTGATTATTTGGAACAACCACCACTGACACAGCCGACACTTCCGTTCAATGCGATTGCTTGTTGTGATTTGACGTTATCTTCTGACGCCTTTATCCAGCAGATTACTATGTTAACATCATGCGCTTCTTTTGTCGGGGTTAGGCATATTTTAGATGAGCATGCATTGAGTTTGTTGACCTCCCCCCAGGTGCTTAAGAACCTCACTTACCTTAGTGACCAAGCTATTTTATTTGAAGCTCAATTTGACGTAACAGATAACGTTGTTGTGGAGTGTATTTATGAGTTGTTTGCTACCAATACCCCTTTAGACATCATGACTCAACCCTTGCAACATACTTGGGTGATAAACCATGTTGGATTGGGGGCAATGAGTGACGCAACACATAATCAATGGATACATAATCTTAAACGTCTAGCGTTGATCCCCAATCTCAAAGTAAAAGCCTCTGGTTGGGAAATGGCACAGCGCAATTACAGTGAAGAGCTTGTCTCATACACGCTAAAAACGTTATTAGCGATATGGGGGGAAGAACGGATAATGCTGGCGAGTAATTTTCCACTCACACTATTTAGTTGTAGTTATCAGAGATATTGGGAACGGATGCTTCAAGCATTAGAAGCGTTAACGTTAACCCAAAAAACACAGCGCGCATTGCTTTCACAAAACGCGCTGGAGACCTATTTTACGATAACGTGAGGCGATCGTTTTACGATGTCATCATTCAGCTCAATGCCAATACCGGGTAAATCGGGGACGACAAATTTACCATTTACAGGTTGATAATCTTGTATACACAATTCACGGTTCCACGACTTGATCGCGTAGGTGTGATGTTCATGGATCAAGAAATTGGGAATGGCTGCTTCTAGTTGTAATGCAGCCGCGGTTGCGACCGGCCCACCACATACGTGTGCTTGAATGCGAATATCGTAAACATCGGCGTAATCACAGACTTTCTTCGCTTCGGTAAACCCACCACACAAACCCACATCAGGTTGTAATACATCAATACTTTGATCTTCAAAATACGGGCGTACATCCCAACGATGATATAAACGCTCTCCACCCGCAATGGGGACATTCACGTTTTGTGCGACTTTTTTATGTACCGCAGAGTTTAGGTAATTGACCGGCTCTTCAAACATCATACAGCCCACTTCTTCAATAACACTGCCCATTTGAATAGCACTCGCACAACCCATTAATGAATGCGCTTCAAAAATAATATCCACATCACTGCCGACGGCATCACGAATAGCACGAAGACGATCACCAAATAAACGCATCTGCTTAGGTGTGAACAGATTGGTACGGTCAAAGCTTGATACACCATGCTCATCATAGACAATCGGATCGACTTTAACCGCATCATAGCCTTGGGCAACGGCTTTTAACGCGGCTTCTGCATATTGAGCTGGCTCGACTAATTTAGTGCATTCATCATCCCAGTCAAACTGTAACTGACTGGCATAAGTACGTAAGTTATCATTGGTTTTACCACCGAGTAGTTGGTATACCGGCACATTTAACGCTTTACCTTTGATATCCCACAATGCCGTATCGATAGCGCTCATTGCGGCATACAGTACTGGACCTCCACCTAATCCCCAAAAGCTTTCACGGAACATACGCGTCCATAATTGCTCGGTTTTGAACGGGTCATGACCGATTAATACTGCTTCGACAATCTCTTTAATCATCGCAGCTGCAGCACTGTGCCCCCAATCATAGGCGAGTCCAGCTTCACCCACACCATGAATACCTTCGTCGGTATGCACACGGATAAAAATAGGGTTCCAAGGTGGACGCTCAGGACAGTGGATATCAAAAATTTCTACATGGGTAACTTTCATTACAGTCTCGCTTATTACAAAAAGGGTACAAAAAAGGGTACAAAAAAGGGTATAAAAAACTTATAAATTGAACACAGTTTATTGGTCAAAGTCAGGATGCATGCGCTTGACACGCCGCATCATGGCTGGCCATGTTTTTTGTCCGCCGGTTTGACCGGTATGCACCACAGCAGCTTGCGCTTTAATACCATCAATAATGCGTTGTTTGACAAAAATAGGATCGTCGCGGCTCGCGTCGATTTTAACTTGGATCTCACAGGCTTTGAGTAAATCGTACATGTGCATGAAGGCATCGCCAATAGTTAAACCCATGGTGAGCGCACCATGGTTGCGTAACAACATAAAGTTAGCGGTACCGAGATCTTCTTGTAAGCGTTGTATTTCATCCGGCTCTACGGCTAAGCCTTCATAATCATGATAGGCCATTGAAGCCAGTGCAAACGCCGAATATTGAGAATAGGGTTGCAAGCCGTATTGTAAACTAGCGACAGCAATCGCATCGGCATGATGGACATGGAATGCACACTGATCTGCATGGCGGGCAATATGAACCGCACTATGAATGGTGAAACCTGCAGGATTAATGGTAAACGGACAGTCGGGATCGACGACATTGCCATCGATATCGATTTTGACTAAATTCGAAGCAGTGACTTCTTCAAAGCATAAACCAAATGCATTGATTAATAAGTGCTCGGTACCAGGAATTCGGGCGGAAATATGAGTGTGGATTAAATCGTCCCACCCATGAATGACCATTAAACGATAGGCCGCCGCTAATTCGATTCGAGTTTGCCACTCGACTGGCGATACTTTGTCACTAAGATTAATTGAATTAATTGTATGCATATATTGAGCAACGTAATCATTTTAAGATTAATAATTTGCCAATATCATATCATAGGATACCGCGATCGGGAGCAGTGCTTATGAAAAATATACAATCAAAAGTACTGCTAAGACCGATAAACTTAATACGGCAGCTACAGGTTCTGTTTGTGTTGTTATGACGGTCAATTACCACAAGGTAAATGAGGTATACATGCTAATGCCGAAGTCACTAATTGTCTTGCGCTTTGGCTATCATGACTTTCTGCATAACAACGAAGCTCAGGTGCATTGCCACTTGGACGAAGATGAACGATATCGCCATTACTTAATGTTAAACGCAGCCCATCAATGGTGTTTTGCGCAGTAACGCTTTCAGTTACGCCCATTGCGGTAAGTAACGATGTCGGGTCAATCGCCAGCTGTGTGAGTAAAGCCTGGCTGTCTTGTGTTGCAAAATTTTGGATCCGATCGCTTTCGGTAAAACGTTGCGGTAAATTAGCGACCAATACACTAATGTCACATCGTTGTTCAATACTCAAACTTAGCAGCATGATTGCTGGTAGAAGCGCATCACGCGTAGGCAACGCGTGGATCACGGTATCATTAAGTGTGATATCCGACCCCAATAAAAATCCGCCATTGGCCTCAAAACCGGCAATGGCATGATAGTGCTCACGTAATGCTGGAAAGGCAGCGATGACATAAGGCGAGCCTATTTGAGTACGACTAACGGCAGTAAAATAGCCTGATGCTTCGATTGCAGTATTACAACTGACGGGGACGGCTAAGGCTTGAATGCCTAGCGCTTGCGCCGTTAACAATCCGACAATATCCCCACGTAACCAATGTCCATGCTCATCCGACAGCAATGGGCGATCACCATCACCATCAGTTGAATAAATCATATCAAAGCCATATTCTGCAGACCATGCGAGGGCTTTTTGCTTGTCTTCGTCACCGACCGCTTCAGTATCAATAGGCACAAAAGTATCGGTGCGTTCAAGCGCAACGACTTCAGCGCCTAATGCTTCAAAGAGTCCTTGATAGATATCACGTCCCGCACTGGAGTGCTCAAAGATACCAATTTTTTTACCGTTTAAAAGCGCCGGAGAAAATACATCCGTCACACGTTTAACATAGCGTGCAGCTCCGTTTGGATTCGCATCCGGTAATGGCGCAATAGTCATGGTAGCTGGAATGTGTGCTTGGGAGTGTAAAATACCTTGTTCGTCGATTTTAGTAATTTCACCATCGGGTCGGTAAAACTTTAAGCCATTGCGGTCAAACGGAATATGCGACCCGGTGATCATAATACAAGGTTGTTGATCTTGCATAGCGACAAACGCTAATGCAGGGGTCGGACAAACACCATAATATTCAGTGGCTAAGCCTAAGTCATGTGCGGCCTGAATGCACGCCGTTGCCATTGCAGGGCTACTTGGACGATTATCGATGGCAAATGCAACAGTCGTAAACGTAAATCGAGATTGAATACTGGATAAAAATGCGAGAGCAAAGGCATAACAGACCTCAGAGGTGAAGTCCGTCACTAATCCCCGTGCACCACTAGTACCAAACTTCACACCTGAATTGGCGATGATAGTCTGACAAGAGTTAGAGGGTTGTGGGGATCGGGGTGGGGGAGATGACGAAGATACTGAGTCCATTACTTACTACTCCATGATAAACATTATTGAGATGTCTATTTTAAGAGCAACAAGTAATAACTCAAGTAAATATTACTGTTTATTTTTGTACATCAACCAAGTAGCGACCAGTCACCGTCCCTGCCATTAATGCTTTAGAGGCCGCTTCAACTCCATCAAGCCCTATGGTATGGGCGATATCTGATAATTGTGCGATATCCATTTCTGCGGCTAAGTCATTCCATGCGGCCTGACGTTTAGCAACAGGGCAGTACACGCTATCCACACCCACAAGCGATACGCCACGCAGTATAAATGGCGCAACAGAAGACGGTAAATCCATCCCTTGAGCTAATCCACAAGCAGTAACGACGCCGCCATACTGAGTATTTGCAATGATATTCGCTAGGGTATGAGAGCCGGCTACATCGACAGCACCAGCCCACAGTTGTTGACCAAGTGCGCGTGCTTTTTCAGCGTAATCTTTGCGGTCGATGACCGCTTTAGCACCGAGTTTCATTAAATATTCAGTTTGCTCTGGTTTGCCTGATAACGCATGCACGTCATAGCCACGCTTGGCTAAAATATAAACAGCAATGCTGCCTACGCCGCCGGTGGCTCCAGATACAATGATAGGACCTGAGTCAGGCGTTATATCATGACTACGAAGCGCATTACAGCATAACATGGCTGTATAACCAGCGGTTCCAATGCGCATTGCATCGGCTTCACTGAGCCCTTTAGGCAGTTTGATTAACCACTTGCCTTTGACTCGTGCTTGTTGGGCAAACCCGCCCCAGTGTTTTTCTCCCACTCCCCAACCATTGAGAACGACTTTGTCACCAACCGCATACGTAGGATCATCTGATTGAGTAACAACACCACTAAAATCAATGCCTGGTACCATAGGGTATGATTTTGCAATCGGTGCACTACCCGTAACCGCCAATGCATCTTTATAATTAATCGTCGAATAACTGACTGCAACCGTCACGTCACCTTCGGGTAAATCAGTTTCGTTTAATTGCGTTAACGCAATCGTATCTTTGTCAGTCAATTGTAATGCTTGAAACATATTTAGTCCTTTTTCTATTTGTTATTATTATTTTTATGTATCTAGTGCCAATTAGTCTATCCACTTTCTAGATTGCATCAACCCTTTCATTTCGTCAAGACATGCTGGGTCGTCAATCGTTGATGGCGTTGTGTAGGTCTGTCCATCAGCCATAGCACGTAAAATTTTACGTAAGATTTTACCTGAACGTGTTTTGGGTAAACGCGGAACGATTAAGGTATCTTTAAAACAGGCTATTGGGCCAATGTTTTTAACTAATGCTTTTTTAATATCAGCATGCAGCGCTTCATCATTGATATCTTGACCGTCTTTTAAAATGACCATGCCGACAGGCAGCTGACCTTTTAAGCTGTCTTTCACGCCAATGACTGCACATTCGGCAACGGCAGGGTGTTGTGCAACGACTTCTTCCATTTCACCTGTTGATAAACGGTGTCCAGCAATATTAATCACATCATCGGTGCGCCCCATAATAAAGACATAGCCTTGCGCATCAATATAACCACCATCACCGGTACTATAGTAACCAGGAAATTCAGTTAAATACGCACTTTCAAAGCGTTCGAAATTACCCCATATGGACGGTAAACAGCTTGGCGGCAGCGGAGCTTTGATTGCAATTGCACCTTGTTTTCCTGCGGGTAATTCTTCGCCGTTATCATCCAAAATACAGACATTAAAACCGCTGATCGGTAAGGTAGCAGAGCCGGCTTTAATAGGCATTTTTTCGATACCCAACATATTGCCACAAATCGCCCAGCCTGTTTCGGTTTGCCACCAATGATCGATAACGGGTTTTCCGGTTTTTTCAACTGTCCAGTCGTAGGTGGGAGGATCGAGACGTTCGCCTGCCATAAAAATATTTTGTAATGAAGATAAGTCGTAATCATGAATTAACGCACCTTCAGGATCTTCCTTTTTTATAGCGCGAAATGCTGTCGGCGCTGCAAATAATGTTTTCACTTTGTACTCTTGAACCATGCGCCAAAAACCACCAGCATCTGGGGTTCTAACCGGTTTACCTTCGTACATTATCGTGGTGCAACCCGCCAATAATGGCGCATAGACGATATAAGAATGACCGACTACCCAACCAACATCTGACGCTGCCCAAAATACATCACCAGGTTGGTTATCATAAATCGAAGACATCGAATAATGTAATGCGACGGCATGACCACCATTATCTCGGACGACACCTTTGGGCGCGCCGGTTGTACCAGAAGTATATAAAATATAAAGAGGGTCAGTACCGTTTACCGGAACCGGTTCGGCAGGGACCGCTGTACTGATGACGTCAGCCCAATCACAATCAATTGGATTGGTTAATTCTGCAATGAGAGTATCACGCTGAAACATAATCAAACTGTCAGGCGTGTGCTCAGCAAGATCAATGGCTTCATCGACGAGTGGCTTGTAGGCAATGACTTTACTAATTTCTACTCCACAAGAAGCGGTGACGATGACTTTAGGCGTCGCATCATCAATTCGGATAGCAAGTTCATGTGGTGCAAATCCACCAAAGACCACTGAATGTATCGCACCCAAACGGGCCACGGCTAACATGGCAACGGCTGCTTCGGGGATCATCGGCATATATATAATGACACGATCGCCTTTGCCTACGCCTTTGTCACGCAATGCACCGGCAAATGCGGATACTTGAGTCAGTAATTCATTGTAGGTGAGGGTGCTTTTGGTATTAGTAACTGGGGAATCATAAATGATTGCAGCTTGATCGCCACGCCCTGATTGTACATGATGATCAATCGCCATAAAGCTGGTATTCATCATGCCATCAGCAAACCAACGATCCATGTTGTTTTCATCTTTACTCAAAATACTAGTCGGAGGCACAAACCACGGCAATGCTTGCGCTTTTTCACCCCAAAATTCAGCCGGAGAATTAATCGATTTGGTATATTCTGATTGGTAGCTCATATGTAAATTTTCCATGTATTTTGTTAAATATATATCAATTCACTGTAAAGCATTCGGCTGATACGATGAATAAGACCTTAGGGTGAACTGAGTAACAATTTAGCAGTTCGTTGATCTAGCGTAACGGCAACACCTACTTACAATTGTGTTATTGCACTAGGCATTCTTATTCATATACTTTATATTGAGAATAACTTTTGCTAGGAGCATAACGCATGGATCCCGCTGTTTTAATTAATACATTTTTTAGTATTCCAGTATTTTTAGTCATATTCGTTATTGTAGTACTTAAATTTTCGATTAAATTTGTACCGCAAAATCGCGCTTACGTCGTTGAGCGATTTGGTAAGTTTCAATCAACTCGAGAGGCGGGATTAAACTTTTTAGTTCCATTTATTGATCAAATTGCTGCTGACCGTACTCTTAAAGAACAAGCTGTGGATGTGCCAGAGCAATCGGCAATTACCAAAGATAACATCAGTTTACTTGTCGATGGTGTGTTGTATTTTCGAGTGTTAGACCCGAAAAAAGCCACCTATGGTGTCGATGATTATGTATTTGCTGTTACTCAATTAGCCCAAACCACGATGCGTTCAGAGTTAGGTAAGATGGAGTTAGATAAAACCTTTGAAGAACGTGACATGCTCAATGCGAATATTGTTTCAGCAATTAATGAAGCATCCGGTCCTTGGGGGATTCAAGTATTACGTTATGAAATTAAAGATATAACGCCACCTGCTTCTGTGATGGAAGCGATGGAAGCCCAGATGAAAGCGGAACGTGTTAAGCGAGCTCAGATCCTCGAGTCAGAAGGCGATCGTCAAGCGGCAATTAACCGTGCAGAAGGTGAAAAACAATCTCAAGTATTAGCTGCTGAAGCGGATCGTGCGGAGCAAATTCTCCGTGCAGAAGGTGAAGCTAAAGCAATTGTGGCAGTTGCCAATGCCCAAGCTGAAGCACTTGCCACGATTGGTGAGCAAGCTAATACTGAAGCAGGTCAAAAAGCGATTCAATTGGATTTGGCTACAAGAGCAATTGAAGCAAAACATGCAATAGCTAAAGAATCCTCCGTCATATTATTACCCGATGGCGCAACCGATGCGACAAGCATAGTCGCCCAAGCGACAACCATAATTAATACCTTGAATAAGGGAGCAAAATAATGAGTTGGTTTGAACAAAATTTAGCGGAAACCCTGTTTATCATTGGCTTGATTATCTTAATTGTCGAAGTCACCGTGTTGAGCTTTTCGACTATTATTTTGTTCATGATTGGGGCTGCAACGATTATTACTAGCGTGACTATGTATATTGGCGTGATCAGTGATGATTTGCTCAATGCATTGTTAATCATCGCGGTATTAACTGCGATCTTGGCGCTAGTGTTATGGAAACCGTTTAAAGGCTTGCAAAATATTCAAGAAGATAAACCCGTAACCTCAGATTTGGTGGGTTTTACATTTGTCTTAGCACAAGATGTGGAACCTAACAGTGTGGTCAAATATAAATATTCAGGTATTGATTGGAAACTCATCAGCCCGACTTCTATTCGTGCGCAAACCAAGGTCAAGGTGATCGCTGTTAATGTCGGCGAGTGGGAAATTATCGCGTTGAATTAAGTTCGATTTGTGGGGTGGGTTTGATATACTCACCCCAACTTACCAACAGAGCAATGCAATGCAGCCATATCAACAAGCTATACTTCAAGTATTATCTATACCTCGATTTATTAGCACATCGAATGCTCAGCCGGATGCTCAGGTTGAAACTCAAGTTGAAACTCAAGTTGAATACCCTAAGGTTTCTGCGCAATTACTCTCTGATTTATCTCTTGCTGTTAATCAATCTCTCGCCCTTGATCAAGTTGTATTTGGTGAGCAATTGGTTGTGACACCCACTTATATTACTCTCCCTTATCCGATGAGTGGTGAGGTAAAACCGAGCGTTTATCGAGCTCTGTGTGAACATTATGCTGTTCGCGTACAATCATAAGTTACTCACAACGTGTCATCTCGAGAGTAAGCATGACAAGCATTAGTAAATTAACGATTGAGCATTGGCAATCCGCTTATACCATTATGCAACAAACGCAACCCGATACTTGGTCTATTGATACGTTTACACAATCACTTAGCCCGCCAAATCTAGCAATGCAGCTAATACTAGACCAACAATGCGTTGGTTTTTATATTGTCCAAGTACTCAGTACTGCGAGTTTCACTGAATGGAATTTAGAAGAAATTGCTGTTGCTCCGGATTTCCAAGGGCGTGGATACGGTCGAGAGTTAATCAACGAATTAGTCAAGCAAGCGAGGTTATTACAAGTTGATGACATTTTTTTGGAAGTGCGTGCTTCTAATCAGCGTGCTATTCATTTGTACAAAAAAAGTGGTTTTGAGCAGATTGATGTACGTAAGAATTATTATCCACTCATTTCTTATCCCGTTGATAGCGCTAATGAGCTGCCTACCGATCCGACTGGCCTGGCAACTCATGAAGATGCACTTATTTTGCGCTGGCAAGGTTATGCTTGATTTTAACAATAAGCATTTGTTTAAAGCGATAAAAGATTCGTGATAACTGCTCTTCATTAATCCCAATTCCAGAATCACTGACTTCAAATATTAAGGTATACATATATGTATACGTAAAAGGCTACATGGTAAACATTCGTGTTGACATTAATCTGCTGGTGGTATATAAATATGTTGATTTTATTAACGTCATCGTAAACATTAAGGTTGACAATGAGTATAGAGAAGATAGTTGCTAAGCAATATCGTGATAAAGTGAACCAAGCTGTCAAGCAGTTTGGAGATTTCTCTATTCATCCGCAAGAGGGTTGGCTCCGAACAGTTAGAAATGCGCTTGGCATGTCTGGTACGCAATTAGCAAAACGGCTTGGCGTAACTAAATCCAGAGTATCAAAAGCGGAGCAAGACGAGCCCTCAGGCAGTGTCACATTGAAGACAATGCAAAGCATGGCTGAAGCGATGGATTGTAAGTTTGTATATTCTGTGGTGCCAAATAATGACGTTGAAACTATAATAAAGCTGCGTGCGAAAGAAAAGGCGCGTTTGCAAGTAAAGACCGCTTCCATGCATATGGCGCTTGAAGCACAATCTTTGAGTAAAGAACAACTTGAATTTGAAATTCAGCGAATTGCTGCGCAAATTGTTGATAAAATGCCGTCAGACTTCTGGAATGATGAGTGAGTGTTAGGGCTATGACTAATTACTCTTCGAATCTAATCGTACACCCCGAAGGGGCGACACCATTGGATCCTGATGAATTTGCTGGGCTTAAATTTAAGCATGTTTCGACCAGAGGTGAACTTGATCAACTTGAACAAGCGGGGATCACCGAAGGGCTTAAGTGGATGGCAAAGCAAAAAAAGCCTGATGTATTATCCGAAGCGTTTGTTTGTGAGTTGCATAGAAAGCTTTTTGGCAGTGTTTGGAAATGGGCCGGAACATTCCGACATACAGAAAAAAATATTGGTGTAGATCCGATTCAAGTATCTATTCAGCTAAGACAATTGTTGGATGATACAAAATACTGGATCGAGCATGAAACCTTTGAGCCTAAAGAGTTAGCAGCAAGGTTTCATCATAAATTAGTTTATATTCATTTGTTTCCTAACGGTAACGGTCGCCATGCACGGATCATGGCTGATGCGATTTTAACTAAACTATTGAATCAATCTGCCATTGATTGGTCGGGCAATTATAGGCTGGAAGCCATGAACGAACGCCGCAATGAATATATTGCGGCGCTTCGAGCTGCCGATGGGCATGATTTTAGCTTATTGCTGCTCTTTGTCGGCGCAAATGGCGTCGGAGCCAGATAAAGCAACTGGAGCTTGATAGTTCGTTATCAATCTCCAGAACATAAACCACCTGCAAACTGTGTTTTGCAAGTGATGTAATAGATTAAGTATAAATTTAGGTGTATAAAAGGGTTCTGTCGGTATGAGTAACAGCAATTTTCTTAATGAAATCAATAAGCGAAGGACTTTCGCTATCATCTCGCATCCTGATGCTGGTAAAACGACAATCACTGAAAAAGTATTATTGTTTGGTAATGCGTTGCAAAAAGCAGGTACCGTAAAAGGCAAAAAATCCGGGCAACACGCCAAATCGGATTGGATGGAAATGGAAAAAGAGCGGGGGATCTCGGTAACAACTTCTGTGATGCAGTTTCCCTATGCTGATCATTTGGTCAATCTTTTAGATACTCCTGGACACGAAGATTTTTCGGAAGATACCTACCGAACTCTAACGGCTGTCGATTCGTGTTTAATGGTTATTGATGCAGCCAAAGGGGTTGAAGCACGAACCATTAAATTAATGGAAGTCACGCGCTTACGTGATACACCAATCATTACTTTTATGAATAAATTAGATCGTGATACCCGCGATCCGATTGATTTGATGGATGAAGTTGAAGACATCCTAAAAATCAAATGCGCTCCAATTACCTGGCCAATAGGCATGGGTAAAGAATTCAAAGGCGTGTATCACTTATTACGTGATGAAACCGTATTATATAAAACGGGTATGGGTCATACCATCCAAGACGGTAAAGTGATAAAAGGTCTGCACAACCCAGAGTTAGATGACGCTATCGGGTATTATGCTGAAGAGTTACGCGACATGCTTGAGTTAGTTCAAGGCGCATCACATGAATTTAACTTAGAAGAATTTTTAGCCGGAGAGCTAACGCCGGTTTTCTTTGGTACAGCCTTAGGTAACTATGGTGTTGATCACATGCTCGATGGATTAGTCGAGTGGGCACCGAAGCCTCAGCCGCGCAAGACCGAAGTCCGTGAAATCGCTGCAGAAGAAGAAAAGTTCTCTGGCTTCGTGTTCAAAATCCAAGCTAATATGGATCCTAAACACCGTGACCGTATTGCGTTTTGTCGTATTGTATCGGGTAAATATGAAAAAGGCATGAAAATGCGCCATACCCGAATAGGTAAAGACGTTCGCGTGTCGGATGCCTTGACCTTTTTAGCCGGTGATCGAGCATTACTCGAAGAAGCTTATGCGGGTGATATTATCGGGTTACATAACCATGGTTCAATTCGTATCGGCGATACCTTTACCGCAGGTGAAGATATTCGTTTCTCGGGTATTCCTAATTTTGCTCCGGAGTTATTTAAGCGTATCCGTCTTAAAGATCCACTGAAAATGAAGCAGTTACAAAAAGGTCTGATTCAATTATCAGAAGAAGGCGCGGTCCAAGTATTTAGACCGTTGATGAACAACGATTTGATTGTTGGCGCGGTTGGTATACTTCAGTTTGACGTGGTTGTTGCACGCTTAAAAGGCGAATATAACGTAGATGCTATATATGAGCATGTGTCTGTTGCAACAGCGCGTTGGGTCTATGGTGACGAACGTAAAGTGGACGAATTTAGACGTAAAGCACAAGTCAATCTTGCACTCGATGGTGGTGATAACTTAACGTACATCGCACCGACGATGGTGAATTTATCGTTAGCGTTAGAGCGTTATCCCGACATTACGTTTACGGCGACACGTGAACAGTAAGCGAGTTAAGTTGCCAATGCGAGTCACAACACTAGCAACACACGAATAATTTTTAAAAAGAGTTTATATGAATATCCAAGCCATTTTAGTTTCCCGTTTCAAAGCTGCTCTAGCGTCATTAGATGCCTCTGATGCGCCCGTTCCAGTGAGTAAAAGTACCCGTCCTGAGTTTGGTGAATACCAATTTAACGGTGCGATGGGCTTGGCTAAAATAAAACGCTGCCCACCGCGAGAAGTCGCACAGCAAATTTTAGATGTGGTACAACTAGATGATATAGCGGATAAATGTGACATTGCCGGTCCGGGTTTTATTAATATTCATTTATCACCTGATTGGTTAGCACAACAGGCTAATACCACCTTGCATGATGCTCGCATTGGTATTGCTGCTCAGCCGGAACAAACGATTGTCGTCGATTACTCTGCACCAAATCTTGCAAAAGAAATGCATGTCGGGCATTTACGTTCGACGATTATTGGTGATGCCGTCGCCAAAGCCTTAGAGTTTATGGGCCATAAGGTCTTGCGTCAAAACCATATGGGCGATTGGGGCACACAGTTTGGTATGTTGCTCGCGCACCTAAATGATAGATTACAAGCCAATGAAGTGGCAGAAACTGCATTATCAGATTTAGAAGATTTTTACCGCGCAGCGAAAGTACGTTTTGATAATGAGGAGGGCTTTGCTGACCGTGCTCGTGAGTATGTAGTAAAGTTACAAGGCGGAGATGCACAATGCTTAGCGTTGTGGCAAAACTTTATTGACGTGTCGATAACCCACTCTGAAGAGGTCTATCATAAGCTCAGTGTGACTCTGACGCGTGATGATGTCATGGGCGAGTCTGCGTACAATCATGATTTAGCGAATGTGGTGAGTGAATTACAAGCGCAAGGTGTGGTGGTCGAAGATGCTGGTGCACAAGTCGCTTTCCTTGAAGAGCTAGCGGATAAAAATGGTAAACCCGCTGTCTATATTGTACAAAAATCAGGTGGTGGGTATTTATATGCCACGACCGATTTAGCGGCTATTCGCTATCGTAAAAGTCAGTTAAACGCATCACGCACATTGATCTTTACTGATGCACGTCAAGCTCTACATTTTAAACAAACAGAAATTGTTGCGCGTAAAGCTGGTTTCTTAGCCGCGGACGATCAATATCAACATTGTCCTTTTGGGATGATGTTAGGCAAAGACGGCAAGCCATTTAAAACGCGTACCGGCGGCACAGTTAAGTTAATTGATTTGCTTGATGAAGCGGTAGAAAGAGCGGGTGCATTACTTGCAACTCGTGATAATGACTTTTCTGCGGAAAGTCTGGCAGATATGGCTGATAAAATCGGGATTGGCGCAGTTAAATATGCGGATTTAAGTAAAAATCGCACCACCGATTACGTTTTTGATTGGGATGCGATGCTCAGTTTTGAGGGAAATACCGCGCCCTATTTGCAATATGCTTTTACGCGTATCCAAAGTATTTTTGCCAAAGCTAACGTCGATATAAGCGCATGTGATGCGGTAATTGATATTCAGGCAAGTCAAGAGAAATCCCTAGTTACCAAATTATTACAATATCAAGATACCTTAGAACAGTTAATTGAGGACGCCGCTCCGCATGTGTTATGTACCTATTTATATGAACTGGCGAGTTTGTATATGAAGTTTTATGAAGCGTGTCCAATCCTCAAAGAAGACGTCAGTGCTGAGCAAAAAGCCTCTCGTTTAGCTATTTGTGCGTTATGCAGTGAGACGATGGGACATGGTCTAGGTTTATTAGGTATAGCAACACTTAATAAAATGTAAATAAAATTGCTGAATACCACGTATTGAAAACGTTGTTTACATTTATGGTCTGATTTGCACAATTGGTTTACAACTGATGTTAAATTTAAAGCTTATACTATTGTCATTAGCGCTAATAATCTAGCGCAATGAAATTAGCACAACAAATTTAACTAACGAAATAACCAAAAGGACAATTATTATGATCGTTAAATTAACTAAGAGTATCGCAGTGGTATTCGCACTTTCGAGTTTTGCCGTCGTTAACAGTGTTAGCGCAAGTGACAATGCCTCACAAAATAATTCGAAAGAAGATATTGAGAGAATCGGTATCACGGGTTCGGTGCCACTGTTGTTTTATAAAGATGACATGCAAGCTGCAGAATTAGATTTTTATGAAATGTTCAATGCGCTAAACGATAACAAAAAATATAAAGTATTGTGTCGCAAAGAGACGCGTTTAGGCAGTCGCATTAAGACTCGTGTATGTTATCCACAATACGTACTAGATCGAATGGCGGAAGAAACCCAAGATGCGTTATCATCGGGTGCGGGTTATCCTTCATTACAGCAAATTGAATTTGCGGTTAAGGATGAGCGAGAAGAATCCATGAAGTATGTGGAAGAATTAGTTAAATCTAATCCCGAATTGTTAGAAAAATTAATTCAACTTAACGAAAAACAAGCGTTATATGCGCAAAAAAAAGCACAAGTTTATCCAGATTAATAATAGCTAACTTGACCATTTAATCATGTCGATTTGCTTGTTTATAGACAATATATATTAGGAGAACTCTGCATGGTTAAATTACTGGCGTTTAGTGGCAGTTTGCGCAACAACTCATACAACCAAGCTATTGTGGTTTGTGCAGCTCAAGGGGCTGAAGCGGCTGGTGCTAAAGTGACTATTGTGCATTTGGCTGATTATATTGCGCCACTGTTTAGTGAAGATCTTGAAGCGCACAGTGGCATGCCTGAATCTGCTCGCCAATTCAAAACCTTATTAACTGAACATGATGGATTCATCATTGCTAATCCTGAATATAACTCAGCCTTTAGTGCCGCCTTAAAAAACGCGATCGATTGGGCCTCCCGTATGGATGAGGGAGAAACCCCGCTAGCCCCATTTAAAGGCAAAACAGCTACCTTAATGGCTGCTTCGCCTGGTGCGCTAGGGGGGTTACGTGGATTAGCGAGCTTACGCACATTACTGAGCAATTTAGGGATGTTAGTCCATCCAACACAGCAAGCGATTGCGAAAGTGCATACGCTGGTTGATGAACAGGGTGTCGTTACCGATGAAAAAACTATCCTTAAACTTCATAAACTGGGCGCAATGGCGAGCGAGTTCACTGCGCAACTTGCTAAATAAATTGTTGAAACATCAATAGCGAATAGATTCATGGCGAATTGGTCTTAAAAACATTGTTTTACTATCCATTTTCCATGAAATTCGCTATAATTCCGCATTAAAATTTCAGTCATCACACAGCATTATTATGTTTGAAACTAATCCAATTACATCAAGTTTAGCGGATATCCGTGAACGAACAGCGTCTCTTCGGGGGTATCTTTGACTTTGCTGTCAAGCAAGAACGCCTTGAAGAAGTCAATCGCGAATTAGAGGACTCTGCCGTTTGGAATAATCCCGAACACGCGCAAGCACTAGGTAAAGAAAAAGTCACCTTAGAGCAAATTGTTGAAACCATCGAGATCCTTGAACAAGGTGTCGACGATGTCGAAGGCTTGTTAGAGCTTGCGGTAGAGGCGGAAGACGAAGATACGTTTGCCGAGACGCAAAGCGAATTAGCCGAATTGATTACCCATCTTGAATTACTGGAATTTCGCCGTATGTTTGCTGGACCTAATGACAGTAATGACTGTTATTTGGACATTCAATCAGGGTCAGGCGGCACAGAAGCACAAGATTGGGCGAATATGTTATTACGCATGTATTTGCGTTGGGGTGAAGAAAACGGCTTTAAAACCGAACTCATTGAAGTCTCTGACGGCGATGTGGCAGGCATTAAATCTGCAACCATTCGCTTTGGTGGAGAATACGCCTACGGCTGGTTGAGAACGGAAACAGGTGTACATCGTTTAGTGCGTAAATCGCCATTTGATTCGGGTAGCCGTCGTCATACTTCATTTGCTTCTGCGTTCATTTACCCTGAGATTAATGACGATATTGATATTGAACTTAATCCTTCGGATTTACGCATTGATACATACCGTGCTTCTGGTGCCGGTGGTCAGCACGTAAACCGTACGGATTCTGCGGTACGGATCACGCATTTACCGACCAATATCGTCGTGCAATGCCAAAATGACCGTTCGCAACATAAAAATAAAGACCAAGCCATGAAGCAGCTCAAAGCGAAGCTGTATGAACATGAGTTGCAAAAACAAAACGTAGAAAAGCAAGCGATGGAAGATAGCAAATCAGACATCGGTTGGGGTAGCCAAATTCGTTCGTATGTATTAGATGATTCGCGCATCAAAGATTTACGCACAGGGGTAGAAACTCGTAATACGCAATCTGTATTAGATGGCGATTTAAACAAATTTATTGAAGCTAGCTTAAAATCTGGCTTGTAATCACACCATAGTAGGATTTAGGAAACGCAATGACCGACCAACATTCAGATGATAATAAACTCGTAGCTGAACGCCGTGCCAAATTAGATGCCATTCGCGCACAGTGTAAATCCAATGGATTTCCAAACAGCTTTCGTCGTGAAGCGTATGCTGATGATTTGCAATCCTCATTTGCAGAGCATGAAAAAGCGGACTTAGAAACGTTAGGTCATGTAGTCAGCATCGCGGGTCGTATTATGGCAAAACGTGGACCATTTTTATTGTTGCAAGACATGAGTGGTCAAGTGCAAGCTTATGCTTCCAAAGACACACAAAAAGATATTAAAGCACGTTACGGCAGCTTAGATATTGGCGATATTATTGGTGTGAAAGGTACATTGCATAAATCTGGTAAAGGCGATTTGTATGTCAATATGGACGAATATGAATTACTCACTAAATCATTACGTCCATTACCTGAAAAATTTCATGGTCTAGCCGATCAAGAAACTAAATATCGCCAACGTTATGTTGACTTGATTACTTCTCCTGAAACGCGCGACACGTTTTTCATGCGTAGCAAAATTATCAGTGGTATTCGTGGTTTCTTGACTGAACGTCAGTTTATGGAAGTAGAAACACCGATGCTACAAGTCATCCCTGGTGGTGCTACGGCTAAGCCGTTTGTGACGCATCACAACGCGCTCGATATTGGTATGTATTTGCGAATTGCACCTGAGCTTTATCTTAAGCGTTTGGTTGTGGGCGGTTTTGAACGTGTATTCGAAATCAACCGTAACTTCCGTAACGAAGGCTTATCAACTCGACATAACCCTGAATTTACCATGATTGAGTTTTATCAAGCCTATGCCGATTACAATGACTTGATGGATTTGACGGAAGAGATGTTGAAGTACCTGGCACAAACCGTGTTAGGTTCGACCATTGTTAAAAACACCGTGAAAAACACAGATGGAGAGGTGATCGAAACTAAAGAATATGATTTTGGTCAGCCTTTCCAACGTTTATCAATGGGGGATGCAATATTGAAATATTGGCCTGAAGCGAATGCTGCTGCCATTAATGATCCTGAAGCACACTTACCTGAACTTAAAGCGATGGCTAAGCAATTGCACATTAAAGAGCCAGAAGTTGATGGTATTTGGGGTGCAGGTAAATACCTATGTGAGATCTTTGAAGCAACCGCTGAAGAGCAATTAGATCAACCGACGTTCATTACCCAGTATCCGTGGGAAGTATCTCCACTGGCACGTCGTAACGATGATAATCATTTTGTCACTGACCGATTTGAATTCTTCGTTGGTGGTCGTGAACTAGCCAATGGTTTCTCAGAGTTAAATGATTCAGAAGATCAAGCTGCACGTTTTAGAAAGCAAGTAGAAGAAAAAGACGCCGGTGATGATGAAGCAATGCATTTTGATGATGATTACATTACTGCGCTTGAGTATGGCTTACCGCCCACTGCTGGTGAAGGGATTGGCATTGACCGTTTAGTGATGCTGTTCTCGGACAGCCCAACAATTAAAGACGTGATCTTGTTTCCACATATGAAACCGTTACTGCAAGAGCCTTCAGCACAAGAGTAATGAGCCCCATAACCCTCAGAATTTTAATCTGAGGCGGTTTACGCAAAGACTCATTTGATGACATTAAAAGCCGCTGTTTAAGCGGCTTTTTCTATGGCTAAGATTTGTTGTAATAAGGATTTATTGACAGTCACATCGATTCCATTAGCTTCACCTAGCGTTACCACATACCCATTAATTTGTTCTATTTCTGATTTTCTGCCGTGTTTTATATCTTGGTGCATGGATGAATAATTTTTTCGGGTATCAACAATGACGGCTAATACTTGTTTAAATTGAGTGGCGCTATCAAGCAAGACACCCTGGGAGGCTGCCACAGCAACGACTTCATCAACGATTTGTTTGATAATACCGAATAACCCTAGGGACGATAATTCACCATTTTTTACGTCATGAATAGCGGTCAATGGATTGATAACACAATTGATGGCTAACTTAGTAAATAACGGGATTAAAATGTCATCATGCCATGTAGGTTCGGGGATAACCTGATTGATTAGCGCAATATGTTCAGGGTTAGGCACAAGCGCTGAAGTACTTTTCACGATCCCTAATTGAGTGTGGCCCTTAGCGGTATGCTTGACCACAGCACCTTCTCTAAACCCGGCCAGAGTAGTCGTGCCGGCAATAATCACGTGGGTGGAAAACAACCGTGATGCCACTTCAATACTCCCCATCCCATTATGCAGCAACAGTAATGTCGCATCTGGTGCTAGGTTTCCTTGTAACTGAGATAACACCTGCGCCACTTGATAGGCTTTTACTGGAACAATCACTAAGCCAGATAACGGCTCATGGGCGAGTTTTATAGTGCTTAACGAATCAGGCTGAGGAAGATGGGTTGTTTGTCCTGAAAGCGACTGAACTGTGATAGTTGCAGAGTCAAGTTGTCGATCTTTACAGCAAGGTTTATCCCGAATGTATTGCTGTACTGAGAACTGAAGGTGTCGTGCTGTGCTGGCAAGTAATGACCCGATGACCCCTTGACCAATAATATGGATTGCTGGTGTTACTTTGTTGGCCATGGTCGTTCCAGTAGATTTGATGGCACAATCATACTAGAAATATCAGACTCGTCAAACAGACTCGTCTCATTGGCTGCATGCTCCATATTAACAACAGGGCAAGTGACATTGATGGCTTCGGAACCATATTCAAAGGTTAACGCATAAGCATGTAAATACATCCGTTGTGCAGCAGTGCCGCCATAATGAGTGTCACCTAAAATGGGACTGCTATTACTTTTGAGTGCCACTCTGATTTGATGTGTTTTTCCGCTAAAAGGTTTGATCCAAAAAAGATACAAACCATTGCCTAAACCTTGGCGAAAAAAATAGGAGATCGCAGGATGGTGCATCGTTTTGGTTAATGCCCACTGGCCACGACGTTTATTGACCATGTCACCTTTGACCCAGCCTTGCTTGCGCTTACCCTTAGTGTCACACAGCGCGACATAGTATTTTTGCACACGATGTTTAGTAAATAATATCCGAAAACGTTCGGCGGCGATGGCGTGTTTTGCAATAATTAAACAGCCTGAGGTGTGGTCATCTAATCGATGTACTAAGTGTAACGTTGCCGGGTCATAGGAAATGGATAGGGTTTTTGTCGCTGTTTGTTGAGCTAGAGAAGCGCGAAGTAAAGGTAAAATGGCGGGTAATGGGCTAACAACAGTGGGATCCTCGGTGCTTAGCTTAGCTATATTGTTACTACTGGTTGAGGATTGATGCATAGTGACGCAGGCAGGTTTTGCTACCACCATAAAATCGACATGGTCAAATAATACCTGCATAACCGTGCTTTACTTAACGGCTGAGCGCAGCAAAGTTAATGCTGCTTCGTAGTTGAGTTGTTGAATCGCTAATAAAAGATCATCTTTTTGAGCTGCTGACATGGTAAGTTCTTGCATATATTGCGCGATTTTTTCCGCTGGGATAAACTGATTTTTGATAAGTACACTTTCTAATGATGGTAGTGCTTGTGAGTTGTTTTCATCATCAGGTAGTGCCTCTGGAGAAGTGCCTTCAGTGTTAATAAAGTGCTCCGTCGAGCGGATTGTCGCGGTTAGTGTATCGCCAAACTCTTCTATTTCAGTTGGATTTGCTTTGCCTTTTTTACATTTTTCTTCGAGGATTTTGGCGTGTTCATATAAATGCAACATACCAAGGTTGCCCGCGATACCTTTGATGGTGTGCACTAATAAACGAGCTGAATCAAACTGGCTATTGGCACACTTTTTCTTCATATCTTGTGGTGCATTTTCATAATCGGTATTAAATTTGGTAAGCAAACGGCATAGCAACTCTTTGTTACCATTGAGTTGAGATACCGCGAACTCTGAATTAAGATAAGCCATTTTGTCTTTAGCATAAACAATTAGTTTATTAATAGTAGCGAAAAAATAGCCAAATACCAGATTTCTTTTACGAATTAACTATATTAATCTGCATTTTTTGCTTATGATCCTCGCAAAGCGGATTTCACGCGAATAAAGAATATACGGACCCCATTTTGATATCAT
>Ga0257120_1000391_pt1 | contig 32828 bp, 27 predicted proteins | sample SI106_10metaG_FD_190153 | JGI IMG/M metagenome (GOLD analysis project Ga0257120, IMG submission 190153) | Marine microbial communities from Saanich Inlet, British Columbia, Canada - SI106_10 | ecosystem: Environmental > Aquatic > Marine > Inlet | place: Canada: British Columbia | collected... | reverse complement strand
AGGCCCAATGCCGAAACTAATACCCTGAGTGCGTTTTCACCGTTTGCGTTTAAGGCATCGGCACGGACAACTAAACCATTGCATTCAAACCGGACACAGGCATCTAATAACATGATGCTTTTTAAATTATCTTTACTGTCAATTTCAGCGGATTCAAGCAGTAAGGTATGCGAAGTGTCATGGGTAACATCAAAGTAACTGGAGAGGGGATCGGCAACATAGTCAATCACATTAGTGACACTGTGTACTTTTCCTGTGAGATGTAAATTATCGGTCATCGCAAGCTATACCTTGTGTTAATGCTGTATTTGTTTAAAAACCATAGTAAAAATGCATAAAATTCAACCATAAAAAAAGCCCGTATTACCGGGCTTTTTTTGTGACACACATGCGCACAAACAGCCCTATAGGGACTGCCACCACCAGATGTTAATTGTAGTTGTTTGTGCTAATGAAATCATTAATGCTCTCGTCTTAAATATTGTTTAAATACCAATCGTTTATCATTTGCGTATTGGTGTATAATGGCGTATAGAATTTAACAATTGCGCGCGCATGTCAACCTTTATTTTAAAAGCGAGGTGTGACAATGACGTAACGCATGCAAATAAGTCGCCAAGCTGGGTCCGATGAAAATTGATTTACATACTCACACACACTATTCCGATGGGCATTTGTCGCCTGAAGAATTAGTCATGCGCGCGCATCAAATGCAAGTAGATGTCTTAGCTATTACCGACCATGATACGACTCAAGCCTTGGTCGAAGCGCGAACATACCAACACACGCAAAAAAGGCCACTGCAAATTATCTCAGGAATTGAGATAACTACTCGCTGGCATGGTTTTGATATTCATATATTAGGGCTGAATTTTGACGAGCAACATCCTAGCTTAGCAGCTCGCTTAGCTGAGCAAGAGCAGACACGTGTGGATCGCGCCCAGCAAATGTGTGATAAGCTTGCTAAGTGTGGTATTGAGGGCGTGTTTGATGAAGCGATGAAGCGCGTAGGACAAGGGCAAATAACCCGTGCACACATAGCGCAAGTCTTACTGGATCGCGGAGAGGTCAGCTCATTTCAAGGAGCCTTTACCCGCTATATAGGTAAGGACAAGCGTGCTTATGTCAATGCAAAGTGGATTGACGTTAAGACGGCAATTGAATGGATCCACGAAGCCGGCGGTGTAGCGGCTATTGCGCATCCGGCTAGTTATGACATGAAAGCCAAATGGCTGCGTAAGTTGTTAAGTGATTTTAGTGGATGGGGCGGGGATGGCATGGAAGTGACACACCCTAATATGCAATCAACAAAAAAAGCACTTCTGGCTAAACTTGCGGTAGAATACAACCTTAAAGCAGTAGTAGGTTCTGATTTTCATTTTCCTAGCCGTTGGACTGAATTAGGAAAGCGCTTAGATATTAGTGCAGAGTTGACTCCAATTTGGAGTAATTGGAGCCAGATAGCGCCATTAAATAAGGAATTGATATGAGTCAGTTTTTCTATATCCACCCGGATAACCCTCAGACAAGACTAATCAAACAAGCAGTTGAACTGATCAAACAAGGTGAAGTCATCGTTTATCCAACAGATTCAGGCTATTCAATTGGCTGCAAAATGGATAACAAAAATGCGCTTGAACAATTATGTAAGATACGAGAACTAGACAAAACCCATAATTTTACCCTGATGTGTCGTGATGTATCGGAACTATCAGATTATGCACGCGTTGATAATGTCGCGTTTCGATTATTAAAAAATAACACACCTGGGCCTTACACGTTTGTGTTTAAAGCCACCAAAGAAGTGCCTAAGCGTTTACAAAATCCAAAACGTAAAACGATTGGAATCCGTGTTCCAAATAATGCGATAGCACTGGCGCTTCTAGAGGAGCTTGGTGAACCACTTATGTCCACGACATTAATTATGCCAGGTGAAGGCGTGGCTGAATCAGATCCAGAAATCATTAGGGATAAGTTAGAACGTCGTGTTGGTCTGATTATTCATGGTGGCTATCTGAGTGAACAACCGACCACTGTGATTGATTTATCGGAAGATGAGATGCAAATTTTACGTCAAGGCTCTGGCGATATTAGCCATTTTGTATAAGCGATTGGATTAAGTATGAGTGACTCTTCACCATCAGGGCCACCCTTGCTGCCAGATATGGTACAACAACCGCTACCGTTAGCTTTTGTCAATGGTAAAGCGTTAGTCGAAAAACCGATTGATTTGTATATTCCACCTGATGCGCTAGAAGTCATCTTAGAGACATTTTCAGGGCCTTTGGATTTACTGCTGTATTTGATCCGCAAACAAAAAGTAGAAATCGTAGATTTGCCTGTGTTCGATATTACTAAGCAATATATGGAATATGTCGAAGTTATGGTCGATATGAAGTTGGAACTTGCCGCGGATTACATGTTAATGGCGGCGATGTTAGCGGAAATTAAATCCCGACTGTTATTGCCCAAGCTAGAGATAATTGATGAAGAAGATGATCCTCGAGCTGAGCTCATTCGTCGTTTAAAAGAATATGAAATTATTAAAGATGCGGCGTTGCAATTAGATGCGATACCGCGTTTAGAGCGAGATATGTTTCATGCTAAAGCGGTGGCTGCCCCAAACATCGCCGCAGAGCCATTGTTACCAGAAGTATCGCTGCAGGCATTGGTGTTGGCATTTCAAAAAGCGGTAGCACGCAGTGCTGTCTTAACGCATCATCACATCGAGCGTGAGCAATTATCCACCAGGGAGAGGATGTCACGGATATTAAATATGCTGCGAGATAGTGACTTTATGCCACTAACTGCGTTGTTTACAGCTGAAGAAGGGCGCAGTGGCTGTGTCGTGAGTTTTTTAGCAGTATTAGAGTTAGTTAAAGAAGGTATGTTAGAATGCGTTCAGGTTAAAGCATACAGCGATGTACATGTCCGCTTAGCCCAGCAGGAGTCGCATGGTGAAAATTAAACATGAGCAGCTGAAACAACTGATCGAGGCCGCTATTTTTGCCTCCGATAAGCCGATTTCAATTAACCGGTTGAAGCAAACCGTGCTGATGGATTTTAACCTATCTAAACTATCAATAAAGCATGTGATTGACGAATTAGTGTTAGACTACCAACCTCGCGGGATTAACTTGTTAGAATTAGGTAGTGGGTATCGCTTTCAAACCCAAGATAGCTTAAGCGAATGGTTAGGTAGATTATGGGAAGCAAGTGCACCTCGATATTCTCGAGCGTATTTAGAAACCTTAGCTTTAATCGCTTACCGACAACCCATTACCCGCGGTGAGATTGAACAAGTTCGTGGTGTCGCCGTAGGTTCAAATATCATTAAAACGTTGACCGAGCGAGATTGGATTGACGTGGTCGGGCACAAAGAAGTGCCAGGAAGACCCGCATTATATGCAACCACAAAAGGATTTTTAGATTATTTTGGGTTGGCTTCCCTTGCACAATTACCCGATGCCGATAACTTTTTATCAGCACTGGATAAAGCACAAGAGCCAATAATGTTGGATGAATCATCATCCGACCCTTCATCAACGGTGGACACTCAAGCCGCAGATGAAACTGATTTACCTTCAACTGAGCAAATACATTAATGTCAGATAAATTACAAAAAGTCCTAGCCAACAACGGTGTTGGTTCACGTCGTGAGATGGAAACATGGATTGAACAAGGCAGAGTTTCTGTCAACGGCGCAATTGCCACCTTGGGCGATAGAGTAGAACCGACAGATCAAATTCGTGTTGATAATAATCTACTTAAACGTGATCAAAATGCGCCTGTGTGTCGTGTATTAATGTATAACAAGCCCGAAGGTGAGTTATGTTCTCGAACCGATCCGATGGGACGCTTAACTGTGTTTGATCGTCTGCCAAATATTAATTCAGGCCGCTGGATTGCAGTTGGTCGCTTGGATTTAAATACCGCAGGATTATTATTGTTTACTAATGATGGTGAACTGGCTAATCGCTTGATGCACCCCCGTCATGAAGTTGAACGTGAATATGCCGTGCGTGTATTTGGTGAAGTGGATGCCAAGACATTGGTAACGTTACAAAAGGGTGTTGAGTTAGATGATGGTATTGCCAAATTTACCGACATCATCGCGCGTCCCAATGAAGAAGAAAGCATTAACTCGTGGTTTAACGTGTCTTTATCCGAAGGTCGTAACCGTGAAGTACGCCGTTTATGGGAATCTCAAGGAGTGCAAGTATCACGCTTAATTCGTCTTAGATACGGTCCATTATCATTGCAAAAACGTTTACCACAAGGTGCGTGGATTGAACTAGAGTTGAATGATGTTAACGCATTACGCAAACAAGTTCAGCTGCCTGTTGAAACTGAAACCGTCGTGGGTATTGGTGATAATAAACTTGACCATGTGACATTGCAGCGTATGCGCCGTTCAGTTAAAAAGCACAAAGAGCGTACAGGCACACCTAATAAACCTAACCCTGATGGTACTGAAGCAACGGGAAGTGATGGTCAACGTGCTCGTAAACCAAATGAACGCAAACCTAACGGTGGACGTCCTGGAACAAATAGTGGCAAGGGTAAAGGGAATAGAGGTAAATCAGGACCAGGTAAGCCTAATGTTGGCAGAACTCGTGCAGGAACAAGTGATGCACAACCGAGTGAAAAGCCTAGTGTCAAGACAGGTGCTAAGCCTAAGCGTACTAATCCAAACAGAAAAAAGCCTACGCGTCAGCAACAAGGTGAACAAGATAAATAATTAGTAGTGTATCTGGCTATAGCGAAGCAGTGCTATAGCCAATAATTACTTAACTGAACTAGCTTAAAGGAGTATTAAACTCTGGATGAAGCTCAAAATCACCGTCTACTTGAGTGAGTTTGTTATCACTAAAGGTAATAATCAATTCTTTTCGTAAGTCTTTACCAAGACCTTCCATACCACGTTTAATTTCATACACGTAATACCAAGTGTCAGGTTCAAAGCTGTCTTTGATCACTGGCTGACCTAACACAAACTGTACCTGTTCTTTGGTCATTTCGATGCGTAATTTTTTAACATCACGATCATCAAGATAGTTACCTTGCGGTATATCAATTCTAAAAATCCAATTTGAACAACCAGATAACGTAATCGTTGCGATAAGACACAATATTAGGGGAGTCAGTTTCATTAAAAGCCTAGTTAGTATTTTTTTGACAATTGAATGCTATATTAGTGCTTATGACCATTCAACCGTTTATTGGTTCAATTACCGTTTATTTACTCAAAATAGGCTTAACTGACTTTTTTTAATAACTCTTGAGCGTTTGCAATGGCGGTATCGGTCAAAGTATCACCAGCTAACAACCTAGCAAGCTCTCTTACGCGTTGCTCACCATCGAGTGCGCGCATAGTCGTCTCTGTGGTCGAACCATCGGTTAGTTTATTAACAAACAATTGCTGATGTCCTTGTGCAGCGACTTGCGGTAAGTGAGTTACACACATAACCTGGGTCGTTTCCCCGAGTTTGCGTAACAGACTGCCGACAATTGAAGCTGTTGGACCACTGATACCTGTATCGACTTCATCAAAAATCAAGGTCGGAACGTGATTCAAATGCGAGGTGATGACTTGGATCGCCAAGCCTATTCGTGATAATTCACCGCCAGAGACCACTTGTTCAATGACATCCATGGGTTGGCCAGGGTTAGTGGTCACTAAAATTTGAATCGCGTCTAAGCCAAGTTCATTTATTGGAGCTTGGGCATTATAATTTACCGAAAATTCTAATTGGGTGTATTGCATATTCATTTGTGCAACGGATGCTACAATTTTATCTGCGAGCTGTTTTCCGGCTTTACTTCTTGATGAACTTAACGCTTGTGTGAACTGCATGTATGTTTGATAGCAAGTATTGACTTCGTTAGCTAATGCTTCAAGGGAGCCAGAATCTTGTTGTAAGTCGGCATACTCAGCCGCTAAGGCTTGGTGTGTAGCAAAAAGCTCTTCAGGCATGACATTGTGCTTGCGTGCGAACTCCATGACTTGTTGATAGCGTTGCTCTACTTGTTGCATTCGCATCGGATCAATATCTAATTCATCACAATAGTTACGTAATTCGTTCGCGGCTTCCTCAATATTAATTGCACTGTCTTTCAAGATATCAACAATGGGTTGCAACGTCGCATCATGGGCTTGTAGATGCTCTAATTCAGTGACGCATTTTTGAACTAAGGAAAGCGCATTACTGTCATCATTATCGTACAAGCGATAGAAACTCAGTTGTGCTTCTTCTAATAAGGTTTGTGAGTTAGATAAACGTTTGAATTCAATTTCTAATTGTTCAAATTCACTTTCTTGCAGGCCAAACACATCGAGTTCTTCCACTTGATAACTTAATAACTGACAGCGGTCTTGGCGTTGTTGTTGTGATGCTAACAGGCCTTCATAATGATGTTTGGTTTTTTTGTATGCGTGAAAACTGGTTTTAACCGATTGCATCAACTCAGGATGATGTGCAAATTGATCGAGTAACGATAATTGTGCTTCCGGTTTTAATAATTGATGATGGGCATGTTGACCATGGATACTTACCAACCATTGACCTAAGGTTTTAAGCTGAGCAAGGGTAACGGTTTTACCATTGATAAACGCTTTAGAACGTCCCTCCGCAGATATCACTCGGCGAATGACACATTCATGTGAGGATTCTTCTTGATGTAATTCTAATTCACTTAACCATTGCTGTACATGTGGCAATGCAGCAATATCAAATTCTGCGATGACAGAGGCTTTATCACAGTTTTTTCGTACTGCATTAGCATCAGCTCGAGCACCTAAACATAAACTTAAGCCGTCTATTGCTATCGATTTACCAGCGCCAGTTTCACCGGTGACTACAGAGAGGCCATGTCGAAAATCAACATGGACTGATTTTACGACTGCAAAGTTTTCAATAGAGAGTGCCAAAATCATAATTACAAACCACTGGTTAAATATACATTAAGTGTAAATATATACAGTAATTTGGTTTCATGCAAGATCAGTTTTTAATAAAGTTTACTGCCCCAGTTTAGTTTGGTGCTTAAGACGTTAAAGTAGTCATAACTAGGTGGATGTACTAGGTTGAGTTGATTAGGTGATTTGCGAATGACTACTTCATCTCCTGGCAATATACTCAGCATAATGTGGCTATCACAAGAAACCTGTAGATTATCCGAATTGACTTTAGACACCCGTAAGTTGATTTTACTGTCTGCATCTACAACAATAGGTCGAGAGGTCAGGGTATGTGGAAACATTGGCACCAAGGTTAGGGCATTTAATGAAGGCATTAATATTGGCCCGCCGCCGGATAATGAATAAGCCGTAGAGCCTGTTGGTGTAGCGATGATTAAGCCATCTGAGCGTTGCGAAAACATAAAACGGCCATTCACATCAACTTCAAATTCCATCATGTGCGCAACTTTGCCGTGGTGTAATACCACTTCGTTGACGGCGACATTGGTTGATTTTAAGGATTCATGGCGAAATACATCCACTTCTAATAAAAAACGCTGCTCGATAATGCCTTTGCCTGCGAATATCGCGTCAAGATCTTCGGTAATTGTTTCAGGATCAATATCGGTCAAAAAACCTAAATTACCGCGGTTAACGCCAACAACATGGATTGGAAAGCGAGCTAATACACGGGCTGCACCTAACATGTTACCATCACCACCGACTACGATTGCTAGATCGGCTTCTTGCCCGATGGTGACAAGCTCAGCGCTAGTCAGTCGTTCGTCATCCATTTCTGCATGCAAGCGCGATTCAATCAGTACCTTGCAGCCTTTTTCGTGCAAATAATGAGTAAGTGCCGTCAAACTAACATGCGTGCCTTCATCTTGCGGCTTTCCAATTAATCCAACGGTGGCGTATTTCATCTGTTACTTCCTTTGAGCAGTATGCAGTGAAATGTAACATTAACCGCATTTTTTGCCAACTAACCAATTAGTTAGCGGGTTTATCGTGCAGTCCAACCGCCATCTAAAATGAGGGTTTGTCCGGTAATATTTTTAGCGCCAGAAGAAATTAAAAAATTCGCAGTTTGTGCCAGTTCACTGATTTCAATAAACGCTTTTTTCGGCATGGGTTCGAGCATAATTTTGTTGACGACGTCTTCTTCAGAGATCCCGTTTTCAATCGCTTGTTTGGCGATTTGTGCTTCGACTAGTGGGGTTTTAACATAGGCTGGGCACAGCGTATTGATGGTGATGTCATGCTCACCCGTTTCTAATGCAATCGTTTTGGCAAACCCTAACAAGCCATGTTTAGCAGCGACATAGGCAGATTTATAAGGCGATGCAACCACCGAGTGAATCGACCCGACGTTAATAATACGACCAAAATTGCGCTCCCGCATCCCTGGTAAGAATGCTTGGGTTAGCATTGCTGGAGCAACGAGCATAATGTTGATCAGTAGTTGCCATTTTTCAGGCGGGAAGTCTTCGATTTTAGCGACATGCTGAATCCCAGCATTGTTGATTAAAATATCAATGGATTCATCGTGCAAGCTTTCAGTTAATTTTGCGATTGACACTGTATCGGTTACATCAAGTACCACAGGACGACAACTAATGTTTTGAGCCGATAATGTCTCGCATGCGTCAATAGCCGCTTGCTCATTAATATCTACGATGAGAATTCGATGTCCTTGATGACCTAAAAATTCTGCTATTCCAAAACCAATACCGCTTGCGCCACCGGTAATAAAAACTGTCTTCGCCATGTTTATTTTCCTTAAAAATTATTGATTTGCTTTTGCTAAAATCCTATCTAATGCATTAGCAAATTGTTGTCTTTGCGTTTGTGTAATGGGAGGTGGGCCACCGGTTTGCACGCCACTTGAGCGCATGGTATCCATAAAATCTCGCATATTTAGAATGCTTCTAATGTTATGCGTGGTATATAACTCGCCACGAGGATTTAATGCGATAGCTGATTTTTCAATGACTTCGGCTGCCAATGGTATATCTGCTGTAATAACTAAATCATCCGGTGTAACTCTTAGTACGATTTCATCGTCGGCAACATCAAATCCTTGTGACACTTGCAGCATATGGATAAATGCTGATGCCGGTTTTTTGATGGATTGGTTTGCCACTAGTGTTAAATGTGTCTTGGTGCGCTGTGCAGCCCTAAATAATATTTCTTTAATCAAGTTAGGGCAGGCGTCGGCATCCACATAGATATGCATGTTTATTGTTTCTCTTTAGTGACTCAATAATAAGATGATGCCAAATCACTTACATGAATGATATTTATTTTTTTGGGAACTGATGTATAAAAGTATTAATCATCGTGTGTATAGCCTTAATTTGTGGTCCTTTAGTCGTGCAATGAATACCGAGTGCTAAACTATAGGCAATCTGTTGTTTGGTATCAGTGAGGGGAAATTTTTCTCCAACGATTGCCACTAATAGTAATACAATTAAAAAGACAACAACAATGATAGCGAGCATACTGCCGGTGAACATAGCTAACACATCCTTGATAATATAATTTAAACATCTACAACAACGATATTGCCACATTAGCATAGTTCGTAAAAAATGTGATAAAAAACGAATATTTCCCCTTGAACCCCCATTATCTATCCCCATTATAAGTCGTATTGAATATTTACAGTGACACACGCGGAGGACGCATGAGCGAACAACACGACAAGACTGATGCCCAGAATAACCCTGAGGCAACACCAATTGATGACAACCAAACGCAAACTCAAGAATCGGTAACGATTGATATCGATTCGGCAAGTGTGGAAACACTGAGTCCTGAGCAAACGCGTATTTTTGAATTAGAAAATGAATTAGCTGCTGCGAAGCAAGCATTATCAGATCAAAAAGATGGCGCTTTACGTGCTGTTGCTGATGGCGAAAACGCGAAACGTCGTGCTGCTGCTGAAATTGATAAAGCGCGTAAATTTGCACTTGAACGTTTTGCTGGAGACTTATTGCCGGTGATTGATAATTTAGAAAATGCAATTCGTTTTGCTGACCGTGAAAACGAAGCATTAAAACCCATTTTAGACGGTATTGATATGACGCAAAAGTCATTCATCAGTACAGTTGAAAAAAATGGATTAGAAGTAATTAATCCACAAGGTGAGACTTTTAACCCAGAACACCATCAAGCCATGTCGATGCAAGAATCTGCCGACGTTGCGCCTAATACTGTATTAGCAGTAATGCAAAATGGTTATATCATTAATGGTCGTTTATTACGTCCAGCAATGGTGATGGTTTCTAAAGCACCAGAAAATAATTCGCCTGTGGTAGATACAGAAGCGTAAATATTTTAAAAATTATTTTAATGCAGGTATTGAAACTCATTACAATAACCCCATTAAAAGTATAGACATTATTGAACATTATATTCGGAGATAGACCATGGGTAAAATCATTGGTATTGATTTAGGTACGACCAATTCATGTGTTGCTGTGTTAGACGGCGGCAAAGCAAAAGTTATCGAAAACGCGGAAGGCGATCGCACGACTCCGTCGATCATTGCTTATTCAAGCGAAGGTGAAATTTTAGTAGGTGCGCCGGCCAAACGCCAAGCAGTAACCAACCCTAAAAACACATTGTTCGCGATTAAGCGTTTGATCGGTCGTCGTTTTGAAGATAAAGAAGTACAAAAAGACATCGACATTATGCCATTTGATATTATCAAAGCAGATAATGGTGATGCATGGGTAGAAGCGAATGGTGAAAAAATGGCACCACCGCAAATTTCTGCTGAAGTACTAAAGAAAATGAAGAAAACAGCTGAAGATTTTCTTGGTGAAACCGTAACGGGTGCAGTTATCACTGTTCCTGCTTATTTTAACGATGCACAACGTCAAGCAACAAAAGATGCAGGACGTATAGCTGGTTTAGAAGTTAAACGTATTATCAATGAGCCAACTGCCGCTGCATTAGCATATGGCATGGATAAAAAATCAGGCGACAGCGTTGTTGCAGTATATGACTTAGGTGGTGGTACTTTCGATATCTCAATCATCGAAATTGATGAAGTAGATGGCGAACACACATTTGAAGTACTAGCGACTAACGGTGACACTCACTTAGGTGGTGAAGATTTTGATAACCGTGTTATCAACTACTTAGTTGAAGAATTCAAAAAATCTCAAGGTGTTGATTTACGTAAAGATCCACTTGCAATGCAACGTTTAAAAGAAGCCGGTGAAAAAGCGAAGATCGAATTATCATCTGCACAACAAACTGAAGTGAACTTACCGTACATTACGGCTGATGCGTCTGGTCCTAAGCATTTAGCGATTAAAATCACACGTGCTAAGTTAGAGTCATTAGTTGAAGATATGGTTAAAGAAACATTAGTGCCGCTTAAACAAGCGTTATCTGATGCCGATCTGTCTGTATCCGATATCAATGACATCATTTTGGTTGGTGGTCAAACACGTATGCCATTAGTGCAAAAATACGTTGCGGATTTCTTTGGTAAAGAGCCACGTAAAGACGTTAACCCAGATGAAGCTGTTGCCACAGGTGCAGCTATTCAAGCGGGTGTACTAGCTGGTGATGTCAAAGATGTATTATTACTAGACGTGACGCCTTTATCATTAGGTATCGAAACCATGGGTGGTGTCATGACTGCTCTAATTGAGAAAAACACGACTATTCCAACTAAGAAAGGTCAAACATTCTCAACTGCGGAAGATAACCAAGCTGCGGTAACGGTACACGTATTACAAGGTGAGCGTAAGCAAGCTTCTGGTAATAAATCGTTAGGTCAATTTAACCTAGAAGGGATTCGTCCTGCAGGTCGTGGTCAGCCACAAATTGAAGTAACCTTTGATATCGATGCCGATGGTATCTTACACGTATCTGCGAAAGACAAAGATACAGGTAAAGAGCAAAAAATCACTATCCAAGCGTCTTCTGGTTTATCTGAAGAAGAGATCAACCAAATGGTTCAAGATGCAGAAGCGAACAAAGATGCTGATGCTAAATTTGAAGAACTAGTTCAGGCACGTAACTCTGCTGATGGTATGGTTGGTTCAATTAAGAAACAAATCGAAGAAGCCGGTGAAGCATTACCAACTGAAGAAAAAGAGAAAATTGAAGCGGCGATTGCTGAGTTAGAAACAGCAACTCGCGGTGAAGATAAAGCAGAGATCGAAGCAAAAACACAAGCATTGATTGAAGCTTCTTCTAAGTTAATGGAACTAGCACAAGCTCAAGCGCAAGCTGAAGCGGGTCAAGCGGAAGGTGCCGCTGAGCAATCTAACAAAGCCGATGACGACGTCGTTGATGCTGAGTTTGAAGAAGTAAAAGACGACAAAAAATAAGTTGTTGTTTACTGCGCTAAACGTTTAGTGCAACTGAACCAAAAAAGCGCAATAGGGTTTCCCGTTGCGCTTTTGTATGTAACCAAATAGAGTAAAATACACTATGTCAAAACGTGACTACTACGAAGTGCTTGGAGTGAGTAAATCCGCTACCGAACGCGAAATTAAAAAAGCGTACAAGAAATTAGCGATGAAGTATCACCCGGATAGAACTCAGGGTGATAAAGGCATGGAAGAGAAGTTTAAAGAAATTCAAGAAGCGCACGAAATCTTAACCGACGATAAAAAACGTGGCGCGTATGATCAATATGGTCATGCTGCATTTGATCAATCTCGCGGTGGCCATCATGGTGGCGGCGGTGCTGATTTTGGTGATATATTTGGGGATGTATTTGGTGATATTTTCGGCGGTGGTCGTCAAGGTGGCGGCGGTCGTTCACGTGCACGTTCTGGCAGTGATTTACGCTACAACCTTGATCTTAGCTTAGAAGAAGCGGTGAAGGGTAAAGAAGTTGAAATTCGTGTACCGACTTTAGTTGAGTGTGAGCCATGTGATGGTTCTGGAGCGAAGAAGGGTTCAAGTGCTAAGACATGTTCTACTTGTCATGGTAACGGGCAAGTACAAATGCGCCAAGGCTTCTTTGCGGTACAGCAAACCTGTCCAACCTGTGGCGGCAAAGGCAAGGTCATTACTGATCCTTGTACTTCATGCCGTGGTCAAGGTCGTGTTGAAGAAACCAAAAAATTATCGGTTAAAATTCCACCAGGGGTTGATACAGGTGATCGCATCCGTCTAACCGGTGAAGGCGAAGCGGGCGAGCAGGGTGCACCATCTGGTGATTTATATGTTCAAGTTAATGTTCGTGAACATAAAATCTTTAAGCGTGATGGAAACGATCTCTATTGTGAAGTACCACTTAGTTTTACCATCGCTGCCCTTGGTGGTGAAATTGAAGTACCAACACTCGATGGTAAAGTTAAACTCAAAGTTAGCTCCGAAACACAAACCGGTCGCATGTACCGTTTACGTGGAAAAGGAGTTAAATCGGTACGTAGCTCATCAACGGGTGATTTGCTGTGTAAAGTGGTGATTGAAACACCAGTAAACTTATCAACTAAACAAAAAGCATTGTTAGAAGAATTTGATAGTTCAATGAGTAATTCAATCAAGAAACACCGCCCTAAAGAGCAAGGTTTCTTTGATGGTGTGAAGAAGTTTTTTGATGATCTAACACACTAATTTTAATACGATAGCCAATAAAAATGCTAGTTTAGGGTAATTCCAAGCTAGCATTTTTGTTTATGTCAGCTAAACAATTAGATATTGTAGTAATTGCTAAGTCGATATCCGCTCGCGTTGTTTTCCAGCTACATATACTAATGCGTATGACTGGAAGACCGAGCCATTGTGCACCACCACACCAAATAACGCCACTTTGCTGTATTTTTTCAAGTAATCGGCTTGTTAATGCAGGCGTTTGACATTGCAGCATAACTTGATTAAACACCACATCATTGATTACGTTTATTGGGGAGTTTATCAGCCCATCTGCAAAATACACTGCATGTTGATGTAATGTGTCAACGAGTTCAGCAACCCCTTGTTGACCTAAATGATGCAATACCGCCCAAAGATCAATTCCTCGCGCTCGGCGTGACATATCCGGCGTATAGAGCATTCCATCGCGTTGACTGTCTTGAGCAAGGTCGATATAACTGCCAGTTTGTTGCATTGCATGGACGAGTGCCTCACTGTCTTGGCATAGAATCAATCCGCAATCATAAGGTGTGTTTAGAGTTTTGTGGCCATCAACTGACCAAGAATCGGCCAACTCCATTCCTTGAGATAATGCACGAAACTGTTGACTTGCTGCTGCCCATAAACCAAATGCACCATCGATATGTACCCACGCACCGACGTTATTTGCAGTGTTACAAATCGTCTTAAAATCATCAAATGCACCGGTACAGACATTGCCAGCTTGTAAGATAACAATGCACTGGTTATCTAAAGGCGGTACTTTATCGACGAGCATACGACCTTGTGCATCACACTCAACCCATTCAATCGCTGCGCTGCCAAACCCTAATAGACTGACCATTTTGGTGACTGTGCCGTGGGTTTGTTTGCCCATAATAATGCGTAAACGAGGTGCACTTGCTAAACCATTAACTTGAACATCCCATTGCAAACGCTCATAAAGGCGATACCTTGCAGCTGCTAAACCGCATAACGTCGCTACAGAAGTGCCTGTCACCAAACCCATCTTTGTTTGTTCGGGCAGTCCTAATAATTCAATCACCCAACGTTCAGCTACGGCTTCAAGTTTGGCTGAAATAGGTGACATTATATCTAAGGCTGCATTTTGATCCCATGAATCGGCTAGCCAACGTGCTGCGATACCAACTGGATAAACACCACCATTAACAAATCCAAAATAACGACCTGTATTATAATTTACTGTTGTCTGATTACCGATGGTTGCTAGTTTAATAATTGTATCTGTTGCATTGTTGCCTTGTGTTGGAAAAGGCTCATCAAACGCATTCAGTTGCTGTAACGCTTTACAATTTGGCATCACATCGGCATTATCAATCTTGTTGAGATATGTAAAAGCATAGTCTTTTGCTAAAGATAATAATAAAAATTGGTCATCATGTGACATCAATAACACCCTCTCAGGTAAATATAAAATATTTGGCCAGTTCATCTGGGATTGTACTAGATGAGCGGTAAATAGGTTGTCTAGCCTCCGCGGCACTCAGTGTTTTAATAATATGAGGACGATTTACATCCTCTCGTTCCATTTTTTTGTAAGTCTGGTCAATGCCAATAAAACGACTAATCTTTTTTAACTCTTCATGAGGAGCGTTGATGAATTGCTCATAGGTCAATGAATAAATGTTCTTCGAGTATACTGTCTCAAAATACGTCATGATCCGTTCATACCACTCAAAATAGTGTTGCATTTGCACAAGATTACAAAAATAAGGCTCGGCAGCACCAAAATCATTACTATAAATACTGAGTGCCGTCGCTGCTAAATCACGTTTGAGATGAAGCACTTTTGCTTCGGGAAATAACCGATAAATTAATGGAAGAGATTGAAAATTTGCTGGTAGTTTATCGATAATAAAATCTGCTTTTATACGATGTTGACTAATTGCGTCAATATAGCACTGTCGCGCTGCGTGACAGACCTCATTACTCATATGCTCAAGACATTCAGGATAATCATAGCCAGTGAGTTGTTTAATCATGTGTGCACATTGAGACGCCACGTAATCAACTTCCCCTACACTTGCTATTTGCTGCGATGAAGTGGATAAATCACATAGCTGCTTATCTAATAATGACGAACCTGTTCGTGGTAATCCAACAATAAACACCGGAATGAAGGGAAGTGAAGAATCATGAAAACCCATGTTTTCATTAGATGATGAAGTACTCGCATTAATGGTTAGTAGCGAATCAAACAAGCTCGCCATGTCATGCACCGTAAAATCACACTCAGCAAACTGTAAGGCATTTGCGGCATCCCAGTGGAACATTGCTTGATCATATTGTTTGCAGTGTTTGGCAATTAAGCCTAGCGCATAATGTAATCGAATACTCGCGCTGTGCTGAGGCTGTTCAGCCACGAAGAATTGTGCTCTTGCAAGGTGAGAGGGCAGTAATAATTCAGTGTTAATTTTGGCAGCATCCAAGCAAGCAAACGCAAATAGCTCTGGGTTAGATGAGGCTAACAAGGTGTTTAACAATGACGTTGCCGCCGTTATATCTCCCATGATCAAATACTGCTGAGTTAACGCATACTGTATTGACTCATCGACAGGGCATTGTTGCTTTGCATATTCCAAAACCGTTAACGCATCTGTTTCACTAAATACGTGATTAAAGGCATTAGCAAGGCCAAGTAACGGAGCAGGTTGTTGCGGTAATAATTGACAAGCACGTTGCAAATATTCAATAGCAGTTGGCCAGTCTTGTCGTAATTGGGCGATATAGCCTAAACCATACAAAGCTTGACCGTTAGCAGGTTGCGCTTGTAATACTTTTAGGTAGCACTGCTGGGCAGCAGTTAAGTTGTGTTGTTGAATATCCTGCGCGGCTTGCTCTAAAAGAGTCATAAAAAATTTCCAAAAAAAAGGCCACTTATTGCAAAGTGACCTTACGCTGTTTAATGACAATTGCAATTAACAATTGTCATCATTGCTTATCTATCCAATAACTTAGAAGTTATAAGCTAGTTTAGCATATGCTAGGCGACCATTAAAACCGTATGGAGATGTTTCATAATAAACACCACCCCAGTTGTTATTTGGAATACCTTGTGCAGCAGGAATATTAATACGCTCAGCTTCTTTATTAAGTAAGTTTTGTGCACCAACAGTCAAAACAACATTGTCTGTAAAGTTATAGCTTACTTCGGCATCAACGGTAAACGCTGAAGATGCAGTGATTGCAGTCGCGTCATAATCAACGTGAACACCTTGGTATTCGCCGTAATAGTTAACACGAGTAAATGCACTGACATTTTCCCAAGATTGTGCCCACGTTAATGTTGCACGGTGATTCGGTAAATCTTCTTCAAGACGTTTAACTTTGAACGCACCAGTGATATCTGAGAAACGATCCACTTTGGTTTCATTCCAGTTATACGCTAAGCTAAAGGTCGCATCACCGTCTAACAAATCAGCACTGTAGTTAGCAACAACATCAAGACCTTGAGTAGTGGTATCAAAATCGTTAGTGAAGAAGCTGACTTGCTGTAAGCTATCAACGTTAGGTACACCAGCTGCGCGAAGTACATCTTTGTCGCCAGCAGTTAAGTTGATTTTATCAGACTGAGAAATACGGTCAGTTACTTCAATGTTATAATAATCGACTGTTAAGAAGATATCACCGTCAGAGTAAACTGCACCAAGCGTATAGCTTTGTGATTCTTCAGGCTGTAGCTCGCTACCACCTAACTGAACAGAGATTGGATTAGTCGGAGGCAATAATGCAGAATCAACTAATACACCACCATCTAAGTTAGTTTGTACGTTAGACACGTTAGCTTGGCCAACAGTCGGAGCACGGAAACCAGAAGAGATTGAGCTACGGAACGATAAATCGTCTGTCGCGTTATATTGCGCAGAGATTTTATAGTTAGTTGTTGAACCAAATGAATCATAGTTTTCGAAGCGTAATGCTGCGCCAACTAATAAATCTTCAGTAACGGGTAATTCAGCATCGATGTACGCAGCAGCGTTACGACGAGTAAAGACACCAGCAGCAGCAGGTTGGAAACCTGGGAAGCCGTTAGAACCGATACCAAAACCTTGAGACGTTAATGGACCTACTGCAAATGATGCAACATCACCAGCAACCACTTCAAACGATTCTTCATGCCATTCTAAACCAGCGGCTAAGTTTACATCATCATATAAACCAGCATCGACAGATTTAACGAAATCAGCGTTGAAGTTTTTCTCAAGTTGGATATATTTACCAGGTGCAAAATCACGCGGCGTATCTGGACCTAAAGAGGCATTGATCGTGTTAAAGATCAAGAATGATGATTCACTACGACCCACAGAACCAGAGAAATCATATAAGATGCCGGCTAATGCGCCATCAGTGAATTCACCTTTAGTACCGATAGTCAAAGACGTATCAGTGATGTTACCACCAAAGTTTGGCGTGAAACCATCTGGGATCATTTCGTTGAATGCAAAACAGTTAGGATCGTTAGCAACACCAGCAATATAATCCGCTTGTGTAGTGACATTACCAGTTGTAATTGGGATAGTTGGACAGCTGATGCCATCACCTAAACCGAGACCTGCGTTGACTTGGCCAACTGGACCTGGTGTTAAATCACCCACTAATAACGTAGAACCGCCATCAAGTGAATAAACTGTACCACGCGTATGCGGGTTACGATAATAGAAACCACCACGAACGTCACGCTCAGAGTAGTTACCAAACATGTATGCTTCGCTGTCGTTACCTAAATCAAGACCTACGTTACCAAAGATAGTAATGTCATCATTTACTTCAGGTGAACCCCAAATTTGAGCAGGGTTAGCTACATTTAAACCGTTTTGGTTAAATGCGGCAGCATCTGGACGTTGTACAGAGCGGCTTGTTGCATCAGCATTTTTATACTGGAATGATAAGTTAGCAAAACCATTATCTGTTAATGGCATACCAATGTTACCACCCACTTCAGTCATGTTTTCGCCTTCGTCAGTGTACTGACCTTGCTTCACATAGATAGTGCCGCCGTCAGAATCATCTTTTAAGACAAAGTTCATTACACCAGCAATAGCATCAGAACCATACTGTGCAGCAGCACCGTCACGTAGTACTTCTACTTGCTTCATTGCAACACTTGGAATCACTGAGATATCAGGACCTTGTGCACCATCGTTAATACCACCGCCTAAGAAAGCGATAACAGATGAACGGTGACGACGCTTGCCATTTAATAGGATAAGCGTTGAATCAGATGGTAAACCACGAAGGTTAGCAGGACGAACTAACGACGCCGCATCTGAAATAGGATTAGAGTGAACATTTAAAGATGGTACCGCACCTTTAAGGATTTCTAACATATCAGTGTTACCTGATTTTGCTAGTTCATCGCCACCAATGATGTCGATAGGAACCGGTGATTCAGCAACTGAACGAGGTGCTGCACGGCTACCGACAACGGCGATTTTTTCAATATTTTTGATTTCTGCGTTAGCATCTTGTGCTAACACTGGCATAGCTAAAGATGCAGTAGCGGCTGTCGAAGCAACTAACGCAATCTTCACTGCTTTTGAAACAGAGTTTAGATTATTTTTCATTTTGAGTGTTTTATAAACTGTAGAGTGCGATCAAACAATCTATCAGCTTAATCCCTTATAGTAGTTTATGTTAGTGTCTCATTATAATTATGAGTTATGTTGTCAAATGACCTTACTTGACACGTCCGAGGTTATACCAGATCAAAAAAAATTACCAGTGTAATCATTAAATAGCTCTGATATTTCGCCTTTAGTATGATAAAAATTTCTGTATTAGTTGCTATGTAAGTTTTTTATCCTAGAATCGGTGTTTTTTACGATGAGTATAAATGTTTAAACACAATCTTTTATTCCGTTGTATTAAAATGTATATTGTGGAGAACAAATAACGTTTGTTTACTTAACAAGGAATTTTTATGTCTACAATTCGTAATATTATGGTTGCTTCAACTTGTGCTTTATTAATTAGCACACCTGTTGCTGCAAAAATGTCAGAAAAACAAGCCAGCAATGCAGTTGAATTTCGTCAGTCGATTTTTCAATTAGTAAAAAGTAATATTGGTCCGTTAGGTGCGATGGCTAAAGGTAAAGTACCCATTGATGAAGCGGTGATTGCCAAAAACGCGATGCGTATGGAGCAGTTATCTCTTATGATTAGTGATTATTTTGTTGCTGATACCCGAGGAAGTGGGGTTAAGACTCATGCTTTAGATAAAGTATGGGAGAACACTGCGGATTTTGCACAAAAAACAAAAGATCTCACACAAGCAACTCAAGCGTTGCAGGCGATTATTGCCAATAAAGATACCTCGAACTATGGTAAAGGTATAGCTGCAGTAGGCGCAACATGTAAGGCTTGTCACGATGATTATAAAGCTGATTAATAAAAATCAGCTTCGACACCTAGCCATCCGGGTAAGTGATTAACCAATAACCATACGCTTATGATACTGACAGCAATACACAACCATGCCCGTATGTGCAATTGTACAGCGGGTAATGGTTGGAATAGATTGGTTAGAGGTTTATTACCTGTCACCATTGCTTTGACGATAGAAGGTTCATGTTTAAAGCGATGGTAAATGACGGCAAAAATATGCATAACTATTAATAGCAATATCCCAGTAAACGCAATTTCATGCATTTCAGCAATAAGTGACGTTGTGCTAGCGGATAACCAATTATACAACGGTCCGGTAAAGAAAATTTCATCTTCCATAAAAAAACCGGATGCAGCTTGTAGTGTAATTAACACAATAAAAGCGAGAACTGCGAGTGCACCTAAAGGATTGTGCGACACAAACACTGTTTTATTAGATTGAGTTATATAATCGCTTAGTGTTGTCCATGATGGCACAAAACGAGTAAACCTGACGGCTTCAGGACCAATCAAGCCCCAACAAATCCTAAAAATCATCATCCCTAATAAGGTATACCCCATCAAAGCATGATTTTGCATTTGGTCATCTAATACCTCACCGCTGAGCCATTGAAAGAAAATTCCTAACACCAGCAACCAATGCCATAACCTTGTATAAATATCCCAGACTTTCATTTACATCCACGCTTTTGCTTCTGATTCTACTTTATATAATACATAATTATAAACTCGTTTAGCTTGATCTTCATCAATCATGGGGATGGTATAGCTGCCAGAGGCTAAATATATTTTGAGTGATACCAGTTTGTTTTTGCGCATAAACCAACTTTGCGAGTACGTAATACGTTGAATCTTAGTAATGGGTAAACAGTAGCGATCACGTCCGAGTAAGCCCTTACGAATGTAGATATATGCATCATTATATTGATAGCCCCAACGACACCAACGACCGTAAACCATAGCAGTTAATAACCCCGAGATAACGAGCACCACCCATGCGGACAAGCCTTCATTATGGTATGCAATATAACTGAGCATCCCCGTAATAGGCACAACAATAAAGCTGATGTAGCGTATGATAAAGCGTATCGATATTGCTTTAAAAGCGACTTCATGTAATCTATGCTCTGGGAAAACATGCGCGATAATATCCCGACATTCATAGGCAAACACCGATGGCACAATAAGTTTGTTTGTACCCGATTGTGAGACGTTAGCATTGGCAATTTGGGCATTGAGCTGATCTAGTCGAAGGTTGATCCGTCCAAATAGAATATCCAAAAAGTCTTGCTTCATAATGGCAATTTGAATCCGTGAAAAAGGGACGCTAACCTCATGCTTGGTGATGAGTCCACTGCGTCGAATATATTTGTCTTCAGTACGGGAAAGGGTATAACCATAAAACATAAAAATGGCACCAATGATCGATAAAATGGTCATTATTCCGATGACAAGCAAAAACAGTGAGATAGCATAAATACTAATTTGCCACATAGGATCATTATCAATATGAGATTGAATATCGACACCGAATCCTTCTAATTTATCGCCAAAAAATTCAAAAATATCGTTAACAAAGGGCGCAGCAGCAGCCAAGATGATGTAAATACGATTAGACGTGATGCCGTGTAATACCAGATCACCAATGCTACGGGTGTTCTCAACCGTTTCTACCGAGGCGTTTGAGGTAGCACTTTGACTGTGTGTCGGATTACCATCTTCATCAAACGAGGTACTCTCGACGTCTATCAAAGGACTGGCAGGTTTAAACGCGTTAATTTCTTGCTGAAGTTCTTTAGCAAATGCTAAGGGCAGCGCAATTAAGCGCGCTTCTTGATTAAGAGAGCCGCCAGAATCAAATGCCATACTTGAATAATCAAATAGTCGATAATAGAACGGTTGTTCAATTTTGACGTTTTGGATCCGGTTAAAGGGTAGGTTGACGTGCTTTTTAGCGAATATGCCACTTATGACTTCTACGGTACCATCAGATAAACGATAGCGAAAAACAACAAACGACCAAATTGCAAAAATGGTAATCAAGGTAATGATCAAGCCAATGATGCCTGCAGCAATCCAAGGGTTAGCTTTGATTTCATCCCAGAGCACGATAAACATAGGCAACATGTAGAAAATGTTATTGAGCAAACCTAAAAAGAGTTTTTCGATAAAATACAAAATCGCCAAAGGGGATACACGATGCCAAGAATTATCATCAACGTCGCTATCACTCATCGGCTGCGGTTTAGTCGATGAATCGCTGATATTATCCATGATGTTGCATGTCCTTATGCGCTAAAATTTCATTTCTAATGGAATTAGCTAAGGTCACATTTAAACCAGGTATTTCAAATGTTTGTGCAATATCACCTGCACTGTAAACATGCAATTTGGCTAAATTGACTTTGCGATCAATTGGACCACGTTTAACCTCTATATGCTGGATTCGGCAAATTGGCTGAGTAATCACTTTTCTAAAAATCAGTCCTTTAAAAAGGGTGATATCTTGCTCACGGACACAATATCCTTTGGCTTTTTCTGCAAAGTATCCATAGCCAATAAGCAATAGAAAGAAAGTAGTGACACCGCTAGTGATATACACGGCAATAGTTCGTCCTTCATCAGGCATTGGCCATATTGGTTGAAATATCGCGACTAACGCGACTGAAACAATGATCAACAAGGTCACAATTGATACCGCGGTATTAACCATCGCATAATGCTCAGCTAATGGCGTTGCTTCAGGTGATTGGATTCGGGAATCATCGAAGTGTAAGATGTGATTGCTAAATGTGTTTTCCATTATGTATTTACCAAATTGTAATTTGAACTGTTCTAATTTATTGAAAATGGTACTATGGCACAAATTAAAATTGATTGAGAATACTTGTCTCAATTAAATTGTAAATATATGTATAGTAGGATAAATAATGTTACCGATCAGTATTTTAGGTGCAAGCGGGCGGATGGGGCGTAACCTTATCGAGGCGGTGGTTAATGACGCACAAACACAGTTACACAGTGCGACAGTCAGATCATCATCAAGTATGGTAAACGTTGACGCTGGTGAGCTTGCAGGAACAGGTAAACTAGGTATCGCGTTGCTAACACAAGCAGAAGTTGAACTAGAGCAATGTGCGGTTATTATCGACTTCACTTTGCCAGAGGCGCTTGCGGCAAACCTGGAATGGGCTGTTACGCACAACACACCCATAGTGATTGGTACGACAGGTTTAAATGCACAGCAGTTAGCTACATTGCATGCTGCTGCCAAGCATATTCCGATTGTTTTTGCTGCAAATTACAGTGTTGGTGTGAATTTGCTGATTAAATTATCACAACAAGCCGCTCAAATTATGGGGGATACTGCTGATATCGAAATTATCGAGACGCATCATCGTCATAAAATCGATGCACCGTCAGGCACTGCGCTGGCATTAGGCGAAGGCATTGCTAAAACATTGCATCGTGATTTAGCTAAAGATGCCGTTTATGGAAGAGAAGGGCATACCGGTGAACGACCACAACAACAAATAGGCTTTGCAACTGTGCGTGGCGGAGATGTAGTCGGGGATCATACGGTGTTATTTGCTGAATTAGGTGAGCGGGTTGAATTAACGCATAAAGCTTCAAGTCGAATGACGTTTGCTAAAGGCGCGGTTAGAGCCGCAAAATGGCTTATAAACAAACCAGCTGGGTTGTATTCCATGATGGATGTCTTGTCATTGAACGATTTGTAAGATATTTATAGTCTCTAAAATAAACAGTTAACTGATCTAAAATAGAGTGTTTTGTTAATGTAAAGTATCTATTTTGTCGGTCTTAACTAGAATATAGTGATTAATGGGTATTTTTAATATTTTCGTAGTTTTATCTGGACGGATTTAAAGTAAAACTATATACTCTTTTTAATTTGCCTGATGTAAGTAATGCTTATTCATGGACAGGAAAAAGCTTTCAGCGCAAAGAACTGTAGACGGGATGTACACACAGTGTATAAGCATCCCGTTTTTTGTACGTGTAATTTATGATTACACCTAGTTTTCCTACCTGGAGGTTGACTTGGCTCATTCTGCCCTATTGGTGTTAGAAGATGGTTCTGTCTTTAATGGTACTGCATTTGGTACTGAAGGTTTCGCTGTTGGTGAAGTAGTATTTAATACTTCAATGACTGGCTATCAAGAGATCCTTACTGATCCATCCTACGCTGAACAAATTATTACCCTAACATATCCTCACATTGGCAATACCGGCACTAACTCTGAAGATGTTGAATCAAATCAAATCTTTGCTAAGGGATTAGTGATCCGCGATTTACCCCTCATTGCCAGTAATTTTAGAAACGAACAAACATTATCTGATTACTTAAAAGCACATCATATTTTAGGTATTGCGGATATTGATACGCGCCGTTTAACGCGTGTACTTCGTGAAAAAGGCGCTCAAAATGGCTGTATTGTTGCCGGAGATGCGTTAACCGAAGCACAAGCATTAGCCAAAGCAAAAGAATTTGGTGGTTTAAAAGGGTTAGATTTAGCCAAAGAAGTAACTTGTGCTGAAGTCCACGAGTGGAACGATAGTACCTGGGTGCTAGGCGAAGGATATCGAGTTAATCAACAAGATTTGCCTTTTCATGTGGTCGCTTACGATTTTGGTGCAAAACATAATATTCTACGCATGCTGGTTGAACGCGGTTGCCGTTTAACGGTTGTGCCGGCACAAACGCCAGCAGAAGATGTGTTAGCGATGAATCCTGATGGGATTTTCTTATCAAATGGTCCTGGTGATCCAGAGCCATGTACCTATGCCATTGCTGCCATCAAAACATTTTTAGAACAGTCTATTCCCATGTTCGGTATTTGTTTAGGTCATCAGTTATTAGCGCTCGCAAGTGGTGCGAAAACTGAAAAAATGAAATTTGGTCACCACGGTGCAAACCATCCAGTTAAAGATTTGCACAACAATGTGGTCATGATTACCTCACAAAACCATGGTTTTGCAGTCAATCAAGATAGTTTGCCAGATAACATTGCCGTGACTCATGTATCTTTATTTGATCAATCATTACAAGGTATTGAATTAACGGATAAGCCTGCATTTAGTTTTCAAGGTCATCCAGAGGCAAGTCCAGGTCCTCAAGATGCAGCCGGTTTATTTGATCATTTTATTGATTTAATCAAGCAACATAAGCAATAGGAAGAACAATGCCAAAGCGTACTGACATAAAAAGTATTCTCATTATCGGGGCTGGCCCTATTGTAATAGGTCAAGCGTGTGAGTTTGACTATTCAGGTGCCCAAGCCTGTAAAGCCCTTCGTGAAGAAGGCTATCGCGTTATCTTGGTTAACTCCAATCCCGCAACTATTATGACCGATCCTGAAATGGCTGATGCAACATACATTGAGCCAATTCACTGGGAAGTGGTTGAAAAAATCATTGAAAAAGAACGTCCAGATGTAATTTTGCCAACTATGGGTGGACAAACGGCCCTTAATTGCGCATTGGATCTGGATAAACACGGCGTACTTGCTAAATACAATTGTGAGCTAATTGGTGCAACGGCTGATGCCATTGATAAAGCAGAAGATCGTAATCGTTTTGATAAAGCGATGAAGTCAATTGGATTAGAGTGTCCACGTGCAGAAATTGCTCACACATTAGCGGAAGCACAAGACGTTATCACTCGCATTGGTTTTCCCTGTATTATTCGTCCATCGTTTACTATGGGTGGAACGGGTGGTGGGATCGCGTACAACATTGATGAGTTCAATGAAATTTGTATTCGTGGTCTAGATTTATCGCCGACTTCAGAGTTGCTAATCGATGAATCATTGATCGGTTGGAAAGAATACGAAATGGAAGTGGTTCGTGATAAAGCAGACAACTGTATTATAGTTTGTACCATTGAAAACTTTGATCCAATGGGCGTGCATACCGGTGACTCAATCACTGTGGCTCCAGCGCAAACATTAACCGACAAAGAATTCCAGTTAATGCGCAATGCGGCCATGGCAGTATTACGTGAAATCGGCGTAGAAACCGGTGGCTCTAACGTACAGTTTGGTATCTGTCCTAATACGGGTCGTATGGTTATCATTGAAATGAACCCGCGTGTATCACGATCATCTGCATTAGCATCTAAAGCAACCGGTTTCCCGATTGCAAAAGTTGCCGCTAAACTAGCAATAGGCTATACCTTAGACGAGTTAGCAAATGATATTACAGGTGGTTTAACACCTGCATCATTTGAACCCGCCATCGATTATGTTGTGACTAAGATCCCACGTTTTAACTTTGAAAAATTCGCCGGTGCGAATGACCGTTTGACTACTCAAATGAAGTCAGTTGGCGAAGTCATGGCGATTGGCCGCAATCAGCAAGAATCGTTACAAAAAGCCTTACGTGGACTTGAAGTCGGCGTCAACGGCTTAGACCCGATTCTAGATTTGAATGATCCAGAAGCCAAAAATAAACTTATCTACGAACTTCGCGAGCCGGGTGCTGAGCGTATTTGGTATATCGGCGATGCCTTTAGAATGGGCTGGAGCGTTGAAGAAGTGTTCAACCTTACCAATATCGATCGTTGGTACTTAGTTCAGCTAGAAGATATTGTGTTACAAGAACAAAAAGTGGCGCAATTAGGCTTAGCCGGTATCGATGCTGATTTTATGCGTGCGCTTAAACGTAAAGGTTTTGCTGATGCGCGTTTAGCTGCATTAACCAATGAGTCTGAAGATGTTGTTCGCAACGCTCGATTAGCTTTCGATATCAAGCCAGTGTATAAACGTGTCGATACTTGCGCGGCAGAGTTTTCGACTTCTACTGCTTATATGTACTCTACGTATGACGAAGAATGTGAAGCTCAACCGACTGACCGTGACAAAATCATGGTATTAGGTGGTGGTCCTAACCGCATCGGTCAAGGCATTGAGTTTGATTACTGTTGTGTTCATGCTGCACTCGCGTTGCGTGAAGATGGGTATGAAACCATCATGGTTAACTGTAACCCTGAGACGGTATCGACTGATTATGATACGTCTGACCGTCTTTATTTTGAACCCGTTACTCTTGAAGATGTACTTGAAATTGTCCGTATCGAAAAGCCTGTTGGTGTTATCGTGCAATACGGTGGTCAAACACCACTTAAGTTAGCGCGTGCACTGGAAGCTAATGGCGTACCTATTATTGGTACATCGCCAGATGCGATTGACCGTGCCGAAGATCGTGAACGTTTCCAACAGATGGTCGTCAAGCTTAACCTTAAGCAACCTGCTAATGCGACAGTTTCAAATATGGAACAAGCATTAGAAGAAGCGGTTAAGATTGGTTTCCCATTAGTTGTTCGTCCGTCTTATGTACTCGGTGGTCGTGCAATGGAAATTGTATATGACTTAAAAGATTTAACACGCTACTTAAATGAAGCGGTTAAGGTCTCAAATGACTCGCCAGTCCTCCTTGACCGTTTCTTAGATGATGCGATTGAAGTAGATTTGGATGCGATTTGTGATGGTACAAACGTGGTTATCGGCGGCATTATGGAGCATATTGAGCAAGCAGGGGTTCACTCCGGCGATTCGGCTTGTTCGTTACCTCCGCATTCACTCAGTGTAGAGATACAAGACGTGATGCGTGCGCAAGTTAAAGCGATGGCGTTAGAGTTAGGCGTAATCGGTTTAATGAATACGCAGTTTGCGGTAAAAGATGGTGAAGTATACTTAATCGAGGTTAACCCTCGTGCAGCACGTACCATTCCATTTGTATCAAAAGCAACAGGGCGAGCTTGTGCTAAGATCGCTGCACGTGCGATGGCTGGCCAATCATTGGCTGATCAAGGCATTTTTGATGAAATTATCCCACCGTTTTATTCAGTGAAAGAAGTGGTGTTGCCATTTGCTAAATTCCAAGGCGTTGATCCGTTGTTAGGTCCTGAAATGCGTTCAACGGGCGAAGTAATGGGCGTTGGCGATACGTTCGAAGAAGCCTATGCTAAAGCGAATCTAGGTGCATCAGCGCCATTACCTCGCTCAGGTAAAGCGTTGTTGTCAGTACGAAACAATGATAAAGCCCGCGTAATTGAATTGGCTAAACTGATGCAAGAAAAGGGCTTCCAAATCGAAGCAACTCGCGGAACGGCAACAGCTTTATATGATGCTGGTGTACCGGACGTAAATGTTGTGAACAAGGTTTCAGAAGGGCGCCCTAACATTGTTGATGCACTAAAAAATGGCGAGTACGTCTATGTGGTGAATACTACTGAAGGCCGTCAAGCGATTACTGATTCTGTGTATATTCGTAAGGAAGCATTAGCTAATAAAGCAACCTACACGACAACCTTAAATGCAGCATTTGCAACGATTCAAGCCAAAGAAGCGGATGATCGAGCTCGTGTCACAACGGTACAAGAATTACATCAACGTATCAAATAAACGCAGGTGACTTTATGGGCGTAAACGATTATCATACGCTCATTAACCACAACAGTGTTAATTCAAAGTGCGCCTTTATAGGCGCATTTTTTATCTGATGTATTTAACCTGTTTTTTTCATAGTAAACATATTAGTAAAAACAAGAAAATGGAGTAAGGACTATGACGCTATATCCAATGACTGCACATGGTGCAGAAATGTTACGTGCTGAATTAAAAGAGTTAAAATCAGTAACACGTCCAGAAATCATTGCTTCTATCGCAACAGCACGTGAGCATGGCGATTTAAAAGAAAATGCTGAATACCACGCAGCCCGAGAACAACAAAGCTTCTGTGAAGGTCGTATTCAAGATATCGAAGGTAAATTATCAAACGCTCAAGTAATTGATGTGACTAAGTTAGAAAACACGGGCAAAGTGATTTTTGGCACTACTGTTAGATTGTTAAACTGTGATACGGATGAAGAAATCACTTATAAGATAGTGGGTGATGATGAAGCTGACATTAAAAATAATTTAATTTCAGTCGGCTCGCCTATTGCGCGTGGTTTGATAGGTAAAGTAGTCGATGATGTTGCGAATATAACCACGCCTAAAGGTAAGGTTGAGTTCGAAATTCTCGAAGTACAATACATTTAGGTCTTCGTTGTTGGCAGTGTATTAAGCCAGCTTAATTTGTTGTGTAAACAAATAGCTGGCTTTTTGTATTCGAAAAATTTAACTATTCGTTTGTACTTTCAATAATGCCATTTCAAGTGCAGCCGTTCTTGATTGAGTAAAATCCTCTTCACGTAAACGGGTATGTAATCCTAAGTTTTGGAACTTTTCTTTTGCTTTAGCTGTTTTTACTACAACATAAACAGTTTTATCTAAGTCTAACGCTTCTTCGATAACATTCTCTAATGACAGGGTAATGGTATCATCCAGCATAGATACATCGCTTAAATCAATAATTACCACTTCATGGTTTTGAATGTTTTTGCGTTCACGGGCAAGGGCTTTTGATACACCAAATATCATTGCACCTGATAGATAAAAGAATAACACTTTACCTTGAGCTTGATTCAGGAGTTTACGCTGATCTGGGTTCAAAGGATTTCTATCATCAACATCCGACATCGCTTTGATATTTTTGGATTGACTAGCAGAAAGCTTTTCAATGGTAATCACATTGGCGATAAATACACCGATACCCACAGCGACGATCAGATCAACAAATACGGTTAATAGTAAAACTGCATACATTATTACTGTAGAATGGCGAGAGACGCGATGAGCGCGTTTAATGAAGCTCCAATCAAGGATATCGACACCTACTTTAACGGCGATGCCCGCTAACACGGCTAAAGGGATCATTTCGATTAACGATGCAGCACCAAATACGGCGACAATTAACACCACAACGCGCACCAACCCTGATAATGCAGTGCGACCGCCAGATTGGATATTAACCACGGTACCCATAGTGGCACCTGCACCAGGTAAACCACCAAACAAACCGGACATGATATTACCTAAACCTTGACCAATTAATTCTTTGTTAGACTTATGTTCGGTACGGGTCAGGTTATCAGCAATAACAGACGTTAACATAGAGTCAATACACCCCAACATCCCGAGCACTAATGCATCTAGTAACATAACGCGCACTTGGTCTTGAGTAAAGTTCGGCAATACCATATTAGGCAGAGAGACATCAATCGCACCGATGCGTTGGATCGGTTCACCACCAATAGCGATGACAGACACTATACTAATCATTATCAATGCAATGAGCTGGGGTGGAATGTTCTTTTTAATTTTGGCTGGAGTAAAAAATAGTATAAACAACGTCATGGCAAATAAAGCCATTTCAATTGTTACCGTATTAGAGAGTAACGTCGGTAACGCCATTAAGGTACCGATAACACCGCCACCTGGTGAGCTTTGGCCTAAAGCTGGGGCGAGTTGTAAGATGATTAGGATCAATCCGATCCCAGACATAAAACCCGAGACAACCGAATAGGGCATTAATGTAATGTATTTACCGAGCTTTAATACCCCAAATAAGATTTGAAATAAGCCAGCGAGCATGACAACGGTAAATGCCATTGCCATACCGTTTTCGGGATCGGCTGCGATCAAAGAGGTAACGACGGCAGTCATCACAACCGTCATAGGACCGGTTGGTTCTGAAATTAGCGTAGCGGTGCCACCAAACAATGAGGCGAACAAACCAATAATGATAGCACCATACAAGCCTGCTTCAGCGCCAGCACCAGAAGCAACACCAAATGTGAGTGCTAAGGGAAGGGAAACAATCGCGGCAGTTAACCCGCCAAGCATGTCGCCTTTTAAATTATCAAAAGAGAGTCGATTGAGTGATAACATCTTGTTTATTTTACTCTTATTTCAGCTATATCTATTGTTTCAAGTCAGGCTTATAATAGCAAGCCCGACCACTTGACAAATCAGTTATCAAATCGGAATAGTAGGTTGTTATTTTTTTACTATCACGCCATCTTTAATCACTACTTGGACATTTTCTAACAGCGTCATATCTGCCATCACATTACCTTTAACAGCAATTATATCGGCTAACTTGCCTTCACTTATACTACCGATCAGCTTGGCTTTGCCCAATAAACCAGCAGAGTGAATGGTCGCAGCTTGAATTGCCTGCATTGGCGTCATGCCAAAACGCACCATGCGTGATAATTGACGAGCGTTATCGCCATGCGGATAGACACCTGCATCAGAGCCAAATACCATTTTCACACCTGCATTGAGAGCTTTAGTGAAGTTATCACGTTGGCGTTTGCCGACTGTCCGTTCTTTGGCTAGAGATTCTTCTAAAATACCGGCTTTTTCACCTTCACCTAAAATGTATTCAGTAACGTAAATATCCATCGATAAATACGTGCCCATTTTTTTGGCTAATGCAATCGCTTCATCATCTAAAAAACTACCATGCTCAATAGAATCCACACCGGCACGGATAGCATCTTTGATGCCACTGGTGCCGTGAGCATGTGCGGCAACGGTTAAACCACGCAAATGAGCTTCTGTAATCAATGCTTGCATTTCTTCAAACGAAAACTGCTGTGCACCGACTTTGGTACCTTTAGATAATACTCCACCGGTTGCACAAAACTTAATGACATCTGCGCCGTATTTGATGTTTTGACGAACTTTAGTGCGCACCGCCCAAGGGCCATCAGCAACACCTTCGGATTGCACATCATATTCAAATGGCAGCAAATTATTATCACAATGTCCACCGGTTACACCAATTGATGGACCTGACACATACATACGCGGACCCAACACATCCCCTTCATTAATCGCATCACGCAACGCAACATCAGCATAGCCAGGAGCGCCGACATTACGAACTGTTGTAAAGCCGGCCATGAGAGTTGATTGTGCGTTTTTCACACCAGTAATAGCACTTCTAGGAGTGGATACTTTTAAACGGCGATACCCATGTAAATTAGCATCTGACGTTAAATGTACGTGCATATCCATCAAACCAGGTAACAAGGTGTGTCCTGATAAATCTAGCACTTGTGCATCATCAGGAATAGTTTGTGAGCCTTGCTTGCCGACATAACGGATAATGTTGTTTTCGACAATTACTAAAGGCGCTGATAAAACCGTGTTATTTTCTACATCGACTAATGCATCGGCTTTGATTACTAATGTATCGGCAACCGCATGGGTCGTGGCGAGTAGGGCAAGCATTAGGCTACATAATTTAGTTTTAAGCGTATAACGGGTTAACACTGGCGCAACCAGAGTGGAAGATAAAAATCGCTGCATCATGATATTCTCTTATTTGATTGTAATTGTAGTTGTAAAAAATAAAGTCCAAGGATAAGTAACATCCACAACAGTGCTACGCCAAACGGGATAGTATCGCCATATTGACGGTATAGCGTGGTACTCGTCGGTGTGGTTACAGTATCGACTAATACGCCTTCGGTAAATTGAGGTAAGCGTGATTGGATCTGACCGTGATGGTCAATGACACCTGTAATGCCGTTATTGGTCACTCGGATCACTGGTAAGCCAAACTCTAAAGCACGCATTTGCGCGATTTGCATATGTTGGTGTGGCCCATGTGAATCACCAAACCAAGCGTCATTAGAAACCGTAATGATGGCATTAGATTGTGGAGTGATATTGGCACGTATTTGACGCGGGAATACAATTTCAAAACAAATAGCAGGCACAAACCATAAGCCATTCGCTTGTAAGTTTTCTTGCACGTATGCACCACGGGTAAAAGATGACATCGGTAAATCAAAAATCGGTGCTAACCCTCTTAGCCAATTTTCTAATGGAATAAATTCTCCAATCGGTAATAAATGGTGTTTGGCAAAGCGATTATTGTGCCCATAATAATATTGAGGCTGTTCAAGAGTGGCGTTTTTACGCCC
>Ga0257120_1000390_pt1 | contig 32840 bp, 20 predicted proteins | sample SI106_10metaG_FD_190153 | JGI IMG/M metagenome (GOLD analysis project Ga0257120, IMG submission 190153) | Marine microbial communities from Saanich Inlet, British Columbia, Canada - SI106_10 | ecosystem: Environmental > Aquatic > Marine > Inlet | place: Canada: British Columbia | collected... | reverse complement strand
TAGACATAATTATTAAATCGTATTAATTAATATTGTTTGTATTGCTTGTGCGTTTATTGAAATGGTAGTTACTTCTGATCCTAATGAAAGCTGAAAACTTTTTTGAGTTGTTCCTTCATTAAAAATGACCACGGCAATTGATCCATCGGTATTTCTTGCAGCAGTAACCATTAAATCTTCATCTGATTTTTTGACCGCTATAATTTCAGCTTGAGGTCTAATGTATTTACTGAAATGTGCCATCGTATAATATATAGGAGTAAAGTAAACCTCGTCTTTTTCTGGATCTACAATTACAGGAGCTACGCACCAGTTTTTAAACCAGTTAGGACCTCCCTGAGTGTCTAAAACCATGTTCCAGTCTACCCAACCGTCTACCCAGTTGTTTAGACATCCAATAATATCTCTGGCATACCTGTTTACAGGTGCATACTTAGGGTGTAGATGTTTGTCTTTTTCAGAAGCCCAGTCCCAACCCCAGTCTGTTGCTTCTTTACTCCAGTACCAATCATCATCTTGCCATTTAGGGATTTCTGAATCTACACAACCCTCCGTTTCAATTAAATACTTATTAGGAGCTTTGTTGTGTGCATATTGTAATGCATCAGGAAAAAAATCATAGGTGCTTTCATACCAATGAATAGCTGTACCATCAAAGTATTTAGAAGATTTATCATCTCTATACATTTCATCTACCCATTCTTGTAAACCTGCTCTATTTTGGTCGTAACCTAAGATTATTTTATTTCCATAACCATCTTTTTCTAATTTTGGACCTAAATGAAATTGAACAAAATCAGTCATTTCTTTTGGAGTATAGTGCATGCTTTCCCAATTATCTCCATTACCATGTGGCTCATTTTCAACTGTAACCCCCCAGATATCAATACCTTCAGCCTTGTATGCTGTTAAGTATTTTGAGAAAAATAACGCCCAAGTATCATAATATTTTGGAAGTAATTTACCACCAACCCACTTATTATTATCTTTCATCCAGGGTGCAGCAGACCATGGTGATGCTATGATTTGGAAGCCATCTTCAGAAATTTTCATAGCGTCTTTAATCATTGGAATAAGATCGTCTTTGTCTTCTTGGATAGAAAAATGTTTGAGCTCTACGTCATTCTCAACAGGAGAATATGAATAGTTTGATAGTGAAAAATCACATGAGTTCATGTGTGTTCTAGTTAGTGAATAGTTAGCTCCTTCTTTTGAAAAATAGGCACTTAATATTGTATCACGATTTTTAGAACTTAATTTATTTAATAAATAAGCAGAAGCTTCTGTAAAAGAACCACCAAATCCAGTAATTTTTTGATATGTTACTTCCGGATTAATACGAATAGAAGAAACTTCACTAGCCTTTGTAAAACTAGTTACTCGGCTTAATTTATTTCCATTTTTTGAAGTTTCTATAACTTTTACCGATAAAGATTTTTCTGATGTGCAAGAGAGGACACTCATAAAGATTAGTGTTAAAAAAAAGTATATCCTGGTTAATTTCATTTCACTGTATATTTTTATAATATGGTATTATTTTTTTTGAACGGAGGAATATGTACTTCTAAAAGTAAACTGTCTTTATTTCCGTTATACGTTTTTGTAATTGAATTTTTATTTCTACCCAAGCCATCAAAAACCCCTTCATCCACTAAATCCCACAGGGCGTATTTAGCTTTGCCATCAATAGTAAACAATCCAAAGTGATTTTCTGAACCTTTTGGATTTGGAGCATCTTTCCAAACTTCATCAAAAGCTTCAAAATAGAAACATGAGATACCAGCTTTTGCAGTCCATTCTCTCATATGCCAATAAAATAATGCTTCTTTATATTCATCAGTTGCTTTACTCCCTTTATTACCATAAAGTCCGTTTGAAAACGAGGCCCAGCCTGTTTCTCCAATATGTATTGGTTTTTTTATCCCTAGACTTTTTAAGTAGTTGGCAACACTATCATATTGAGATGCCGCATAATCTCTGGCTCTTAACATGATATTATTTACTTTCTCTATGTTGGGTTTTTCTTCTTTTGTATACCAAAAAACAGGATTATAATGAGTGTCATGCATAGGGTAGGTGTGCATAGAAATATAATCTACTTCTTCAATAAGTTTATTTAAATCTTCTGTGTGATATTCATCACTTCCGCCTCCCCAAGAAGCAAAATTATCTGAACTGGTAATCCAAAGATTTTTTGGAAGTTTCTTTTGCTTTTTTAAGTCTTGAAGATAAGACACCCATTTAAGTATTACCGACGGCTGTACATAATAATTTGTTGCCCATTTTACCATTGCCTCGTTTCCTACAGCTATAATTTTTACAATACTTGGGTATTTATTTGCCAATGAAACAGCTCTAGCTATTTCACTTTCATTTTGATCGCTCTCTATTTGGTGATCAACAGGATGATTAGTCCAAGCATTTTTACAATCTATCCAAGCGCCTAACATTACATACATTTCAAAAGAGGGGTTTTCACTCTTTAGTTCTCGTATGGCCTCAAGGATTGTTTCTGCTTGAGCTAATTGAACATTATAGGTCCTTAGAATTTTAATTTTCATAGCATGAAGAATTTTCATGTCTTCTTTTATTTCTGCTACAGTTGGCTGAATACCTCTGGTAGATTTTCTGTATCCACCATAGGAAATGGCTAAATAATTTGGGTTTCCTAATATGTCCTTTGCTGTCAATTGTATTTTCTGTTTTGGGTTTTTTTGCAATTTTTCGTTCTTTTTATCATCTTCACAAGACAATATGATGCATGAAATGGCTATGGTGTATAGATAAAATTTCAACCTCATCAACTTTCTTTTCCTATTTTAAATATGAGTTATTTACATGTGCTTTAATTTGAACAACATCTCCAGTTCTTTTAAATATTTTTTCACTTGTTTTGTGATCTATAGTCAATGCATCAATTTTAGAAGAAGTGCCATCTTTAAAAATGATCTCTAAGCAATCTTTATCGGAAATGTGATAAATAATAGGTACTTGACAATAGGTAAATGCGAGAGAATTAGGCGGGATTATGACACTTTGGGTTCCTCTGAAAAGGCTTAAATATTCAAAACTTGTTTCTTTAGAAAGAAACTCTTCTTTTCTTAATAAGCAAGGATTAAAATATAATTTACCATGTTTTACAAAAACACCTAATTCACCAAACCTAGTGATAACATCCTCTTTTACTTGACCAGTCATTCCAGGTTGTTGAGCACCTTTTCCTCCTGGAGTGTGAGAGTAGGGATCTGTTGGAAAAGCACCATATAATTCTGGTGATTTATGAACACCTATACCTTCATTTATTTCGTAGAAGTGTTCAAGTAGATGACCAATCATTTTCTCATCTTCCCTATTAGAGACTGCTTGCAAACAAGACTCTTGAACAGCTAACAATAATTTTGAAACCATGTGCCAATAGATAGAGCCTAATCCTTCATAACCATAAAATGTACCTGATCTACCTGTAAATGCTTTGTGATTAAAAACATCTTCAAAAGCTTGAAGAATTTTCGGAGTATCTGAGGCTAGCAGATCATTGTATTTTGAGCCAGTTAGTTTTTCTAGGGCTTCAGTAACATCATTTGCGTTTTTAAAATTACCATTAAAATGATATGCACCGTTTACATCTCTTTCAATAATTTGAACAGCATTATCTTTTAACATTTCTTGAAACAACTTAGATGATAAAACAGCATCTTCCGAAATTGTATTTCTATCTAAAAACCCTTTAAGTTCTTTGAAAGGATAAAGCAAATAACTGTATTGATCTTTTCTAAAAAGCTTACTTTCTTTTAAGGCGTTCAATACATTTAAAGTTTCTTTACCGTCTAGATAACCAGAACTTAACACAGCAACCTGACCCTCTAACATTTCACTTAAGTAGCTTATAGAAACAGAGTTGTCGTTATTTACTGTCATTAAATTGTAAGCATGATACAAATTATCTGAACGTTTGTTCGCTTCAATAGAATGTTCTAAGTATGACTTACTTAGGCTTACAAACCTTTTTAATTTGTCAAAAGATAGTTTTGTTTTTCTACCAGAGAATGCATGGTTATAAACTTGCATTCTAAACTCACTTCCAGCTTCTCCTAGCGCATCAAGAATTATCTTTTTATTCTTATTATTAATTGATGATGATAATAATCCTTTATTCTTATCAAAAGTAGCTAGCACTTTATCAAAAAATTGTAATATTTCATTTGAAACTTCAACTTCTTGAATGGAGGAACTTTCTAATAATTCTTCAAAGAAATTGAAAAAACGGTTTAAGTAATACAAAGTAACCATAGAAACTCCATTCCCAACAAGGGCATTGTTGGCATCATTCCACTCTGGTCTTTGCGTATTCATCCAAATTCCTCCTTCTGGAATAAAATTAGATAACTTAGCTAACGAAGTAGCTAGAATTTTTTCAATAAAATTTGCTTTAATGATGAAGCGATGTTCATCTCTTAGTAGGGCACCGTCTGCCCCAAGAGTTGATCTTTCTTCACGTATTTTATTGTCTAATTGCTGGTCAAAAATTATCGTGTCTTTAGGGTTTTTAAGTAATTCTTGATATGATTTTATTTTGTAAGGGACGTTTGCATAAACAAATAAGTCTTTAGTAAAGAAACTTTCTAATCTACCTGGTTTGTGGTTATTTATAAACTCTAAAAATTTTAACAAGTAGATGATTTGATGGTCACCCCAGTATCCGATATATGACCAAGGATCATCTGGTTCAATAGTTTCCCAGTCAAAACCTCCTTTGGTTACTCTGTAAGGATTGTAGCCATCAAAAGTTGTAGCATTTAAAAATTTATGAATCATACTTTCAATAAATTCAGGATATGAGTGCGCTAAGGCCTCCCAGTTTTGAAAGATATCTCTCCAGTTACCCTCGTAATCTAATATTTTGGAACCATCAATTTCATTTCTTGTATTGATTGAAAATTTATTCCAGGGCCTACTTGGGTCTCCATGACGTCTGCTAAATTTTAATGGCATATACTCTAAACAAAGACGTCTGAAGTTTTTGTCTTCATTATTATATGCGATATTTTGAAGATCAGAAAGTGAAAATTCTTCTGGAAGTTTTTCTATAATTTTCTCAGAGGTAAAAGCAACTTTTGTATTTGCTTGTTCTAAATAATTTTTAAAATCCCACTTTTCTATTTGATAGTTATTATCAAAAATTCCACCACGCATAATATTAAAAAGTGTATTTGCAAAATGGCGGGTATCTTTAAGGTTGTCCGAAGTGATTTGTATAGCATCTGAGGCAGAATTTAAATCAACTAAACGCCTAGTTCCTGTATTAATGTCATCATTTATTATGTCTATCAAAGATGATTCCTCTTGGATTTGTTTTGATAATTTTGCGATGCTAGAATGATTTTGATTTACATTAGCAATAATCATCCACTCTTTAGAGGATTCTTTTTCTAATATAATTTCTGAATTTAAAAAGTAAGCCCCTTTCTCAGCTTTTACATCTATTTCCTGGTTTATTGATTTTCCTAATCTAAAATCATTTAATTGTAAAGAAGAGAGAAGGTATTTGGGGTTGTCTAACCCTAAAGACCATACTACATTTGCTTTGAGGGCCTCACTTGCTTCCGCTTTGTCTACTAATATGGCACTTAATGCAAAAATTCCAAGACCAGTTTTTTCTTCAAGTTCATTTCGCTTGTATGCATCAACAAGATTACTGGATTGATTTTGCTCGTCGCTTCCAATACTTGCCGGCATGATGTTTTGAATTCCATCAAGTAAAGATACTTTTACGGCACTATCACTTGTATTGATGAGTTTTGATTTCTTTATAAATCCAAAAGTATTGCTTGAACTCCATTGGTATCTGAAAATTAATTCTAAATCATGGTTAATTTCTTCGAAAATAATTTTGTTTCCATATTTATTTTTATAAAGATTCTGGGTTGTGGAATAGCTTCCTAAAGACCTGACTGCTAATGGTTCCCACATAAATTCTTGGTTATCTTTAGACACTTTGAAAATAGATTTATTTCCGGTAATATCTGCAGATTCTGTAATTTTATCGTCTGTGTAGTAAGGGAACAAAGCATACTCGGAGTTTTTTCTACCAGCAGTTAGTCCTCCATTACTTGATATAAACATCCAATGATTAGAATCACTTACAATACTCATAAAGAAAGGACGCATTACATCATTATTTGAGATCTGATAATACACTTCATCGTCTATGATTACAGACTTCAATTCAACATCCATATTGTCTAATGAGGTTTCTCTTGTTACTATGTTAGTTTCGTTACTCATTTGGTATAGTACTTTTTATTTTTTTAATTGAATTTTTGAGTTTGATTGTAGAATTTGATCAATGTAAAAATCTCCAGAAGTAGTTCCGGGACCATCAATAAAAATGACCAATCTATTGTATTTTTTTAATGAAGAAAATGAAAAACTTAATTCCTCCCATTCATTTCCAGAATGAAATACTGAGCGCTCAATTGAACTATTTTCATCACCAATTTTTTCTAATTTAAGTATTATTTCTACTGACTGATTGGAGTGAAATGCTAATTTTATAGTATTTCCTTTTTCCAAGTCAATTGGGGATTTAAGATCTAAATAATTTCCTTCCCAATTATTTCCTGAGTTTGTGAACACACCTAATTTAGTTGTTGAGGTGTTATTTGTAGTCAGTGGAGTTTTATCGCTAAGTTTGAAGGATGCTCCATTAAAAGAGATAAATTTCAATACTATTGGGTTATCATCAAACGCAATATTAAATATCGGTAAGGTTGCCCTATTCCTAAGTGCCTGAAAAACTGAGTCTTTATTTTTATTTAAAATCTCAAGAGTTTTTTTGTTCTGAATTCCTTTAGCATTAGCATCTTTTAAATCAATATCATGAAAATATTTTTGCAAGAGTCTCACATTTATCCCTTCATTGTGTGGGTCAAATTGATGAATCTGTTTTAGGGCATAATAGGCAGCTCTTGGATACAAGTTATAGAGACCATTATTATTTGTTGGCCCTTTAGCGCAAATTCCAAACCATTCTTCATTCATATTGTTCTCACCCATTAATAAATCAGAGGGATATCCACCATTTGCCCAAGTAGAAACAGTATCGTGTTTGGACACATTCTTCCTGTTATCAAAATCATATTTCCACCAACCATCACTAAATTGAAAAGTGAAACCTCCAATAGTATTTTCATACATCCCCATTCCGGCTGCGTTTTCGTATATTTCTTTCCAGTTTTGAAGTAGATAATTAGCCTGAGATTTTTGGTCTTCGGATTTTGTGACTGCATTAAAAGCATCTGCTCCAAATTCTGTAAATAGAAGGGGTTTATCCAACGTTTCTTTTACATTTTTGAATAAGTTAGTAAATGAAGCTCCTCTGTAGGAGTTCACCCCAAAAATGTCAATGTCTTTGCATTCTTGAGCTATTATTTCAATAAAAAGATCATCTCCATTACAAATGGCTACAGGATGATTAGTGTCTAATTCTTTTATTTTTTTTGAAGCTGTGTTCATTAAACGATACATAGGCCTGCCATACTTTTCTCCAACAGCCATTTTTTCGGTCTCTTCCTCAGGAAAGTCCTCAGTTTCTGCTCCAGACCAAAAAAGTCCATAATTATTTTCATTTCCAAGTAAATACAATAAAAGTCCAGGTGTGTTTTTGTAATTACTAACCATCATTTCAATTTCTGACAACAAAATCTTTTGCATCTTAGGGTCTGAGTAATTTGTAATAGGATTCCATTCTCCGTCTACAGACATACCATATCTTCCAAAAGGGTGGTTAATCATTGTGTGAATTCCATAGTTTTCATATATGTATTGAATCCATTTTGAAGGAATACCCGAATAATGACGTATTGCGTTTACATTCATATCTCTCAATAAAGACATTTCATGTTCTAACCCTAATTTTATAATCTCGTCTGAATTCTCCCAAAAATTAGCACTAACAGCGTCTTTTCCAATAGGTATAACATCCCAATTAACACCTTTAATCATGAAATTTTTTCCATCAACCTTAAGAGTAAACCCATCGTAGGTTTTGTTAATAGAAACTTTTTCAGTTTGGGATAAAACCGAAAGTGTTCCTGCAAATAATGCAAGAATCAACTGAAAAATTTTTTTATCTAAAAAATTCAATTTCATTTCATAACAAATTTCATAAAAAATGATCAAGTGCTAATTTAATAGTATCTTTTTATCTTTCAGAAAATAAAACCTCTACAAAAATCATACAAACATTACACATAAGTATTAGGTATCTGTTCAAAATATTCTTTTATTGATGAAACCCTTTTAACAATGGGGAAACCTGAAATGAAATCTAATAGTTTTACAGGTAAATTAGAGTTGCTGTTGTAGTATTGTATAGGTGAAAGGATAAATTGTATAGTTAATAGTATTTATTCTATTATTTGTAACAGACTATTACTCATAAAAGCAGAGCTTTTACTGCTATTATTTTCATAATATTAAGGTCCGAAATATTAAAAAAGTCTTGAATGCTCTAGTATTCAAGACTTTTTTAATAGGGTTACATTATTAATCTATAATGCTATGTTGTTTGACAACAATTTATTGAAAAACTTTAATATAATCTATTTCCATTGTATCCTGAGTAAATGCAGGATCAATATCTCCACCATTAGTTCCTCCCATGGCAACGTTTAGAATTAAGTAGAAATCTGCATTAAACGGTAAGTCTGCAGAATTTGGTAATTCATAATACTTAACATCATCTAAAAATATCTTAATAGCATCCTCAGTCCACTCTAAAGTGTATAAATGAAATTCTGTGGAAGGGTTTTCTATAGAAGTGGTTTCACCATAACTTGCATTATTTGACCCTGCTGTGTTATACCAGTGACATGTACCCTCTACATATGATTTATCGTTTCCTCTTTGTTCCATAATATCTACTTCTCCAGAAGAAGGCCATCCAACAGTTGGGTGATTAGATCCTAACATCCAAATAGCAGGCCAGGTTCCTTGTGCTGAGGGAAGTTTTGCTCTTACTTCAACTCTACCGTATGTAAAATCATATAGCCCCTGAGTTTTGATTCTTGCAGAAGTATAATCATTTCCTTCTTTCTTTGCTGTAATCTTTAAAGATCCGCCCTCTACAATCACATTTTCTGCATTATCAGTATAACTTTGAGCTTCTTGGTTCCCCCAACCATTATTACCAAAAATATCTGTAGTTCCTAAATCATAAGTCCATTTAGATGAGTCTGGTGCACCATCAGTATTAAAGTCATCTTCCCATACTAAATCTGTGAACACATATTCATCATCTGAATCACCCCCACCAGGAGTAGATGTAAATTTATGATACCATGCTAAATTTGGATCTGCAGCATCTAAAGTTCTAACATATAATTCTGTTTCTGTTATTTCAATAATTTCATAACTAGAAGATCCAACGTAATAACTCATAAATCCTGAATCAGAAAAGTTCATTTGAGTTCCTCTTGATTCAAAACTAGGGTCTGCTACCAAGCTCCAATCTTCAGAGCCAGGTGCAAAAGAGACATTACTAACCGTTGAAGTATCAAAATCTAGACACGCATCACCTCCACCTGCACCACCAGCTATAGCTTGATGAGCTGCATTACCATTAAAAAAGGTTGTTCCCTTGTTGTCTAATAGATAATCCATACTTCCGTCAGGATTTAACGTAAATATTAATTCATCATCACAAAAACAATCTCCATCGTTACCACAAAAAGTTCCTGGAGGTGCCGAATAGAAACTTGGATAGTAATATTCTCTTGGGGCTCCATAAATTTGAATATCAAATGCTAAAGACGGTCCAACACCTAAGTGACCAGTTTTAGAATCATCCAAGTACCATGTTTTAGTAGCTGGTGAACTAATATTTATAACATCTACACCATCAGAGTCTTGACTTATTGGTGCTCCTGTTAAAAAAGATTTTGCTTCAATATCATCAAATGCGCTAAACACCTCGATATTTATAGATTTAGATGAGGTAACTCCACCAAGACCTGATGCTGTTACTGTTACATTGTATGAACTTAATCCTGTTCTGGTAAATCTATGGCTAGAATTTCCACTAGGAGCTGATGCATTGTCAGTATTATCACCAAAGCTGTAGATGTAAGTTATGGCATCATCTGCACTTGCTGAAAAATTAACAATTCCTGATCCGTCTCCATTAGGGTTGTCTGCGTCTTGACCTAGCACTTCATAATTTAAAGTAATGTTAGTTGGTGCTATTAATACACCAAACTCTTGGTCTTCGTCTTGACAACTTGTAAAGAGAGAAAGACTCAATATAAACAGTCCAATAATTTTTTTAAATGTTTTCATTGTTTTCATTTTTAATTCATTGATAATGATACATCATCGATATTCACTTCTCCTACTTCTCCTCCAATATCAAATAATACTCTAGCATCCGATGCTCCAAAACCAGACGAATCTAGTGTTAATGTGAAGGTTGTTCTTGTTGGTGTTATTTGAATAGTTTCTTTATCATTAGACCAAGGATCTGCACTTAATCCGATTCCCGCATCTATAGATCTGTTTGTATCTGACCATGCGTCAAATGTTAAAAAGTAGGTTTTACCCTGAATAATTTCCACTTTTTGACTCACATTGACATCATATACATTTCCTGCTGATGTTACATTTTCAGAGTAGTATGTGTTGTCAGCTACTGTTACAACTGGTGCAGGAGCAGCATCGTTAACACCTACAATCCAAGGAGCGCTACCAGCTTCAAAATTTCCATTGGTTAAAAGATTTCCAGCTCCAAGAACTAGGGAAACATTATCTATATTCACAAGACCAACAGCACCACCGATATCAAATAAAACTCTTGCATCAGGTGCTCCAAAACCTACTTCTAAATAAGTGAAGCTATACGTTGTTCTTGTTGTGGTAATATTTAGTGGGGCTCCAGTATTAGACCATGGATTTGCACTAAGCCCAACACCTGCTACAATAGACCTATTTACATCAGACCATGCATCAAAAGTTAGTGTGTAGCTATTTCCTTGAATAATCTCAACTTTTTGACTTACATTAACATCATACACATTTCCTGCCGATGTTACATTCACAGAATAATATGTGTTCCCTGCAACTGTTACTACTGGCGCTGGTGCAGCATCATTAACTCCTACAATCCAAGAATCGCTTCCACCTTCAAAATCTCCGTTATTAAGCAATCCATCATCAAAAGATGAAGTTGTACTCTCTCTGTAAAAGTAGAAGTTGTCTATGTAAGCAACTGGTGTTACCCCATCAGAATCTATAAGTAACTGTGTAATTTTTTCTTTATTGGCTAAGTTTCCGTCATCAAAAGCAGTAAGATCTATTTCTATACTTTGCCATGAACCACCTTGTGGGGCTCCGAGTGATTCTACATCTTCACCACCATCAACTGTATTCACAATTTTTACAAGTAACTCGTTAGTTGCACCTTCTGGCAACCAATAATCTATGTGCAATTTTTCCATTTCGGAAACATCTATTCCAGTATCATAGTTTGTAACTATTCCTAAGAAATCTAGACTTGTAAGCTTCCAAATGTTATCTGAACCAATAGTAGTGGCTTCAAAACTAGTTGAAGACCATGAGGTAGGAAGTTCATTTAATGTTTCATTTGTATAAACATCACTAAAAACAGAAACAACATCAAAATCATTTCTGTTAGGAGGTGTTGGTGCTGCACTTAAAGGGAACACTATTTCAGTTACTTCAAAATCTTCAGTATATTCTGTTGTTTCAATAGCACCACCTTTAGCTACAACTTTTACAGTATAAACCCCCGGTGTTTGGTAGCCATAAGAAATTCCGTCACCAATATTTGCGATAGCTACAGGTTGTTCAACTCCTGGTTCCCCAGAATAGAATTCGTAGGTAGTAGCAAAGTCCGCAGTGGCGGTTACATTAACTTGCTTAGATATTGAAGCGTCATTTTCTATACCAACCTCTAAGTTTTGTGGAGCTAGAAAGGAAACAACTAAAGTTTGACTAACTTCAGTAGAATCACCTACTATGTTATATGCCGTGATGGATATTGTATAGCTTCCTTCAGAATATATTTTTTCTGTGCTCTCTCCTGAGTTTAAAGTAACTATTTCTGATCCGTCCCCTAAATTTATTTCAAAGACATTAGCACTTTCTCCAGAGGGAGTTATTGTCACTAGCCCAGAGTTATCTTGAGTAATGTCAAATAAAGCACTTACGTTTGAGGGTATTGCTACTTCCTCTAGAAATCCTAAATCTCTACTATCTGTACAACTTATAATCATGATCATGATTAAAATTGACTTGATTATTTTTTTCATGTTTATCATCATATTAATTTTAGTATCCAGGGTTTTGAGCCCATACATTTCCAGCTAATTGAATTTCAATGGCTGGAATTGGGAATAATTCATGTTTACCTTCTTGAAAGCCATTAATTTCTTGAGCTGCTTTTCCGGTTCTAACTAAATCAAAAAACCGATGTCCTTCTCCTACTAATTCTAGTCTTCTTTCAAGATAAATGGCATTTGTAAGTGATAACCCTGAAGCAGTAACGTCATGTAGCTCATCTCCGAAAGCACGTCTTCTTACCTGGTTGAGATAATCTTGTGCTTTAGATTCATTAAGACCTCCTCTATTGTTTGCTTCAGCTGCCATTAACAATACATCTGCATAACGGATAGCTCTGTAGTTATTTGGGTTTGTAAGATTTAGATCAGCCAAAGCTTCACTACTTCTTGTTCTTGGAATATATTTTCTATTAAAATATCCTGTGTGTTCATAGCCAGTACCAAATGTGGCTCCAGTTGAAGCCGCCCATGCATTAATATCTAATATGGCAATATCTCTTCTTGGATCGTCATTATCAAAAGCATCGTATGCTTCTTGAACAGGAACATTGAAACTAAATCCGGATGTGAAATTTGGACCTTCATAGTTTCTAACTCCGCTAAACCCTACAGCTATATTACCTTCACTACACTGAAGACAACCAAATCCTGCTCCTTCTAAGTCTGTGTATTGTACTTCAAAAACAGATTCGACATTATTCTCTCCTTCTTCTTCAAAAATAGTATTGTAGTCAGTTACTAAACTATATGTTCCAGATTGAATTAAAGTTTCTAATTCTTGAGCAGCTTCACTAAATTTATCTTGATACAAATAAGCTTTACCTAATAATGCTTGCGCAGCACCTTTAGTTACTCTTCCTGTTTCTGCAGGAACAGAAGGTAGTTTATCAGCTGCATAAATTAAATCTTGCTCTATAAGACTGTATACCTCAGAAGCAGGACTTCTTTCATAACTACTTTCTTCTCCAAATAGAATCTGTTTGTCGATTGCTAAAGGAATATCTCCAAACCACTTTACCAATTCAAAGTAGTAGTAAGCTCTTAAAAAACGAGCTTGAGCAATGACTTGATCTTTTCCTGAAAAATCTATTTTGTCTTGAAACTCTAAGATAAAGTTGGCTCTGTTTACACCACCATACATCCAACCCCAAAGATCTCTTAAGTTAGAGTTAACTGGCGTATGAATCATGTCATCTATTTCTTGGATTCCGATAACATCAGTAGCGCTCTCACCTCCAGCCAATGTATTGTCTGAAGCTATTTCTCCCAACATAACATTAATATAGGTAGACTGTAAGAGATCATAGGCACCAATTAATGCATTTTGATAATCTTCTTCTGAATTAAAAAAGTCTTCTGAGTTAACATCGTTAGAATCTACGTTAACAAAGTCATCACTACAAGATGCTAATCCTGTGATGGTAATAATAATTATTGAAATTTTTATGTATAATTTTTTCATTTTTTTCATTTTAAAAATTAACATTAAACCCTATTAAAAAAGTTTTTGGAGATGGGTAAAATCCTTGGTCAATACCTCCTCCAATTGGAGCTCCGTTTGAGGTAGTTGGGTCAAATCCTCTATATTTTGTTAGGGTAACTAAATTACTTGCAGACAAGTAAAAACGCAACTTATCTATACCTGTTCCCATTAAACTATCATCGCTAAATGAATACCCTAATTGGATATTCTGTAATCTTGCAAATGATCCATCTTCTACATAAAAATCTGAAAAAATGGTATTGCTAGTTGAGCCGGTAGTTACTCTAGGGAAAGTTGTACTTGTTCCTTCTCCAGTCCATCTATCTAAGAAATAAACCGATCTATTTGTAAGAGGTTGGTTTCTTTCATAGTTTCTTACAATTTCATTTCCAATTGACGCAAAAGCATACATGTTAAAATCAAATCTTTTGTAATCAAAAGAGAAGTTTAGTCCCATAGTTATACTTGGTATAGGGTCTCCTAAATTAACCCTATCATCTCCATTTATTAGCCCATCTTCATTTTGATCTACAAATCGGATATCTCCAGGATTTGCATTAGCTTGAGTTGCATGAGCATCTACTTCAGCTTGATTTTGAAATAAACCATTTGTTTGTAACCCGTAGAAATATCCTATTGGAAAACCAGCCTCCATTCTAGATGGTGGTTCTTGGCCAACACCAAAGCCTCCACCTTGAAGTATTCCTGTGTCACTACCTACATATAACACTTCATTTTTAAGAGTTGTAAAATTGTAGTTGATATTAAATTTAAAATCTTCTCCGATAGTTTCTTTATAGTTGATGGAAAATTCAACACCCTCATTTTCAACCGTACCAGCATTTACAAGAGGACCTCCTCCTCCCGGAGCAGTGGCACCAAGAATTCCTGAAACTTCAGGTTGTACTAGTAAATCTTCTGTTTTTTTATTGAAATAATCTACGGTGATATCTACTTTATCAAAAAGTCCAATGTCTACACCAACATCAAAAGGTTTTTGTTTTTCCCATCTTATTTCAGGATTTGCAGTAGATCCTAAAGCTTGACCATAATTAATCTGATTGTTAAAGACGTAGTCTCCTTCACCGTTTACTAAAGAAAGGTATCTAAAAGAGGCAATTCTATCGTTACCAATAATACCATAACTAGCTCTAAATTTTAAGAAGTTAATTGTTGAGCTATCTTCAAGAAAAGATTCGTCAGAAGCAATCCATCCAACAGAACCTGTAGGGAAAAATCCAAATTTATTTTGCGGGCCAAAATTTGACGATCCATCCCTTCTTATCACAGCAGATAAAAGATATTTTCCGTCATAAGAATATTGTAATCTAGAAAAATAGGATAATAGTCTGCTGTCAAAAAAACGTCTTGATCTATTTGCAAGTGCAAGGTTATCTTGAGACCTATCTGAGCCAGCAACTGAATATTCACTAAATGAAGTTCCATTAGCTCCAAAACCTAACACATTTCTTAAGTTTACGCCTTGAGACCTAAAAACAGACATTCCAAGTAAGGCCTTAAGATCATGAACTTCATTAAATACTCTTTCATATTTTATAAAAGAGTCAAATGTATAATCTTTAAATTCTTGTTTAGACTCCCCAACGGTAGTGTTATTTATGTCATCTGTAAGAGCAGCTAAATTATTAACTGAATTAAACACTTTTCCTCCCCCATAATACACCTCTGGAGAATAAAATTTAGAATTTACTGCGGCATAATTAAATTGAAATCTAGACTCTGCGCTTAAATAATCTGTTATTTTGTAATTAAGTCCATATCCTCCTGAAAATTTATCAACAATTCCTTCGTTAAATGTGTTTTCCGTTTGAGCTATTGGATTAATTACCTCAATACCAACTCCAGTAGTGGGTGCTAATGAATAAGCCCCAAGATCATCTTTAACAGATGTAGTTGCAGGCATGTTTAATGCGTTAAATAATACAGATCCTAAAGCATTTTCAGACAAAGACTTTCTTTTTGTATTTGTAAATATGGATGATGTTGTTAATTTTAGGTTTTTTAATATTTCAGTACTAAAGTTAAACTTCAAAGTAGTTCTTTTAAAGTTTGATTTACCAGCACCAACAATTCCGTATTGGTCTAGGTGAGAAGCCCCTAAAGAGTAGGAAGATTTCTCAGTTCCTTTATTGATGGTAAAATCCATACTTTTAACTAAAGCATTTTTAAATACTTCGTCTTGCCAGTCAGTTCCTTCTCCTAAAGAACCTACATTAGGGAAAGGAATTGTTTCAGCATTTGCAGCAAAAGCTTCGTTAGCTAATAATGCATATTCTGTAGCATTAAGTAATGGAATTTTTCTAGTTGTTTGTTGAAAACCAGTGTAGTAATTTAATACTACTTTAAAGTCAGTATTTTTTCTACCTGATTTTGTGGTAATTAAAATAACACCGTTCGCACCTCTAACACCATAGATTCCGGCAGTAGCATCTTTTAAAACGTTGATTGATTCGATATCTGAAGGGTTAACCACACTTAAGTCTTCAATAACGTTACCGTCAACTAGTATGAGAGGGTTGTTATTTCCGTTTGTTGAGATACCTCTAATACGAATATTAGAAGCTGCACCAGGTGCACCAGACGAAGCTGTAATGTTAACACCAGCAACTTGTCCCTGAAGCGCTTGTTCTATACGAGTCGGTTTTAAGTTTTCAATAGTTTCACTACCTACAACAGATACGGCTCCTGTAACTTCTTTTTTTCGTTGAGTTCCATAACCAATAACAACAATTTCGTCTAAAGCTTCAGAGCTTTCTTCTAAGGTTGTATTAATAATTTGTTTATCTACTACTACCTCTTTAGTTTGGTAACCCAAATAACTAAACACTAAAATAGAGCCTTTGGGAACAGCGGAAATTTTGTAATTTCCATCAAAATCTGTGACGTCTCCTTTTTGGGAGTTCTTTACAATAACATTTACTCCTGGGAGAGTTTCTCCCGTGATTACATCAGTAACTACACCCTTAACATTAAAGTTCTGGGCAAGGCCTAAGTTAGTAACAAAAGTAAATGAAATTAGAATTATGAGTTTTCTCATGAAATTTTCAATTTGTTTGTCCTATAAAGTTAAGCGATGAATTAATGAAATCAATAAAAACTACCTCAATAAAAAATATACATCATGATGTAATTTAATATTTTTCAAATTTCGTAGGCAAATCAATCGATTTTTGGTCTGAGTAATCAGAATATACTTATTATATATTGTAATTGTATAGTTGTTGTATGGGTTTTTATTGAACTATATTTCTAAAATATAACTGCTAAGACTTGCTTCGTGAGGTAGATTCATCTTTTTTCTTAAACGATACCTCTTTACTTCTACACTTCGTATAGAAATATTTAACAATGGTGCAATTTCTTTTGATGATAAATTTAATCTAAGATAAGTACATAGTCTTAGGTCATTTGAAGTTAGGTTTGTGTGTTCAGTTTTTAATTTTTTCATAAAGCCTTTGTCGGTATTTTTAAAAGCTTCTTCAAATAATTTCCAATCGTCCGAGGTATTTAAGTTGTTGTTAATAAGCTTAACAACATTTGAAATATCTTCTATTTTTTTTGTTCCGCCTAGTTCTTTTTTTATGGTTCCTAATAATTCATTTCTTTTTATTAGGTTCATGGTAGAAAGTCCCAATTCTCTGTTTTTAGAATCAATATCTTTTTGTAAATCTAAATTTTTAAAGTGCATCAACTGTTGTTCGTTTTCCAGTTGCTTTATTTCCAATTCTTTTTCTTTCTGTTTGAGTATTTTTTCTTGTTTGCTTTTAAAATAATTTCGATGAAGTATATTAATAATAATTAATAGAAGAATTGCTGAGAAAAAATAAATAACTAACGATGATGTTCTCAAGTACCAGGGCTTTGCTATCGTAAATGAATAGCTAACATGGCTTGAAATTTCCTCAGCTCCAATTTTTGCTTTTACTTCAAATTCATATTCACCGTGTCGTAAATTTTCAAAGTATACCTCAGATTTTGACGTCCAATCACTCCAGTTTTTATTAAAACCCTTTAACCTGTATTGGAAAAGAGATGGAAGGTATTTACTGTAGTTTGATACACTAAAAGAAATTTTTATATGATTGATGTTATTTTTAAGTGAACCGTAATCTTTTAAACCTAAGGGTTTTTCCTTTCCTTCAATTGAATTAGCAGTAATTTCATCAATCTTAATTGTATTGTTAAATGTATTCTTTGACGTTAAATCAGTTATGATGTATCCACTTGTGGTTCCAATTAGATATTTGTCTTTTTCTATGTAAAGGATGTTTTCATACCCATCTTTTGTTTCTCTTACGTTATTTGGCATAGGGATTGAAAACAATTCATAATTAGTGGTTAACCTTTCTTTTTGAACATATGAAATATTATCGTTTGTAAATGAAAATAATTTGTTGTTTGCATTAATCAATTTACCCGAAATATAATCGGTACAATTATACAATCCGCTTAAAATAGTATCTTTTTTGAAGTTTAAAGAAGTAGTATCTAGATAGAATACACCTTCGTTAGCACTATAATAAATTTTATTATTGTATTTGGTAAGACTTGATTTGATACTTTTTTTTACGTCTGTTTCAGAGAATGAAAGAACCTGGTCATAGGTTTCATCGGTTTTTAATAAATAAACTCCTTTTTGCTCATGACTTATTAAAATTTCGTTAGGCTTAACAAACTCTAAGTGTCTAGAAGAAATATCAAATCCTTTAATTTTATTTCTTAATATCCAGCTATTATTCTCTTTTTTTAAAATGAATAATCCGTTATAACTTCCAAGAATTAGTAAGTCTTTTTGTTCAGGAATCTCCTTAATGAGCCATGTTCCAAAGGTATCAGGTATTTTTTTAACCTTTCCGTTTGCCAATATAAATGTGCCCTTATCATGACCACAAAATATAGTATTCGATATTTTTTTTAGTGACCAAACTTGCCCCTCTGTACCCTGAACAAATTTGAAAGGCTCGTTGAGGCCCTGTGTTGTATAAAAAAGTCCTTGATTTGTTCCTAAATATAGAATATTATCATCTAGTAAAGTTGTGTATACCGTTCCTAACACGCCTAAGTCATCTTTGTAGGCTCTAAATGGGGCATTAAAATTGATATTACTGATCCCGTTATCATGCCCTAGCCAAACGTTTTTATCCTTATCTTCAAATAAAGAGAGTACCGTATTATTTGCTAGTCCTTTACTTTGGTCTATGATGTATTCTATTTCTTTTTCTTTATTGATATAAATGATTCCGTTAGAGACAGTCCCTAGTATAAAATCATTATTTTGCAACTGTAAACTATTGTATACACTGTATTCTTTAAGTCTTTTATTAAGTTTAATATCCCACTCAACAATGTTTTTGTTATTACTTTCAGTAAAAAAACCTAGTTCTTTTGTTTGAAACAATAATTTGTTATTGTTTAGGAATATATTTATTATGTTGTTGTCTTTTAAGATTTTATTGTTTGAGACTAGTACCTCTTTACCATTCTTGTATTTGAAGACTCCTAGATTAAATTTTTGATAGTAAATTTCATCCTGTACCTTATATAATTTTGTAATTGCTGTCTCCGATTCAATGATATTAGTAGATTTTGTTTTTGTATCAAAAATATAAATGCGATCTAAAGATTGAAAAAGAATCCAACGATCTAGTTCTAAAATATTCCAAAACTCTTCATCCTCGGCCAAAGAGATTTTTTCATTTGATGATATAGAGTAGTATTTTAAAGTACCATATTTATTTTTTTCCCAAAATCCAAAATCCATATAACTACCAGTGTAGATTTTGTCTCCAATAACCTTAACAGATCTAAAGATAGATGAGTTTGATGACTTGTATAGTTTCCATCTAGAGCCATTATAGCTTAATAGCCCTTTGTTGTTTGCAAAGTATATAGATTTGTCATCTCCTTGAGAAACTCCCCAATTTTGGTCTTCTGCAGCATAGTCTTTTGGTTTAAATACCTCAATAGGAGGAAGCTCCTGGCTATAAACACTCAGCTGAGTAAGGAATAATAAATAAATAAAATATTTTAATTTCATTATTTGGGATTTGTAAAATAAATACTAGAAAACAATGTGTGATTAAACGTTATAATTAATATAGCTCATAAAACATTATTTCTTTAAATGTTTGGGTACTAAATTAAGCTAAATCTTTTAAATACATCAATTTTTTAAATTTACGTAGTGTTTGTGTAAAGGTTATGAAATTGGATATTCAACAAATATTATTATGAATAAAGGCTAACTATCAAATACATTTGAAAGTTTAAACAAAAATTTTTAACTTATGCTTTCTTATTTCAAATATATATTATGCCAAATTATACACTAAACATTAACGGTGAAAAAATTATTGTAAATGTAGACAATGATACACCCCTCCTTTGGGTTTTAAGAGATGAACTGAATTTAGTAGGAACAAAATTTGGTTGTGGAATAGCACAATGTGGAGCGTGTACAGTTCATGTAAATAATATAGCCGTTAGAAGTTGCTCTGTTCCTGTTTCTTCATTAAAAGATGAATCTATTACAACCATTGAAGGGCTCTCTGATAACGGGACCCATCCAGTTCAAGAAGCTTGGAAAGAAATAGATGTTCCCCAATGTGGATATTGTCAAGCTGGGCAAATAATGACAGCTTCGGCATTTTTAAAAGAAAACTCTTCACCAACTAAAGATGAGATTAGAGAAGCTATGCAGGGAAATATTTGCAGATGTGCTTCTTACAATAGAATAGAAAAAGCGATTGAATTAGCCGCTAAAAACTCATAAATGAAATCAGTATAATTATGATGAAGTCTCAAAAAAAATCAATCAGTTTTAGTAGAAGAAATTTTTTAAAAACATCTGTTCTTGCTAGTGGAGGTATGCTAATTGGGTTTAATTTATTAAATGCATGTAAACCTAATGCAATTGTTCCCATTGATATTTCAAAACTAAATTTTAATGACTTTAATGCTTTTATAAAAATCTCTCAAGAAGGGTATGTTACTATTTTTTCTCCTAATCCAGAAATTGGTCAGGGAGTAAAAACATCGATGCCTATGATTATTGCTGAGGAGTTAGATGTTCCATGGGAAAAGGTATCAGTATCTCAAGGGTTGTATGACCCCGTTAATTATCAAAGGCAAGTTGCAGGAGGAAGTCAGTCTATTCGTTTTGGTTGGGATGCACTTCGTCAAACAGGAGCAACAGCTAAACAAATGTTGATTAATGCTGCAGCCTCAAAGTGGGGTGTAGAATCCTCTTCTTGTTCCGCCTCTCAGGGAATAATTACCAATGCCAATGGAGATTCATTTGGTTATGGAGAAGTTGTTAAAGAAGCAGCAGTCCTCGAAGTTCCAGAAAATGTTGAGTTAAAAGATTCGAAGGATTACAAAATTATTGGGCAAGACATAAAGAATGTAGATATTCAAAAAATTATTACAGGGAAACCACTATTTGGATTAGATTACGTAACTGAAAAAATGGTATATGCTTCTGTGTTAAGACCTCCATCTTTTGGAAAAAAACTTGTTAGTTTTGATGCTCAAAACTCTAAAAAGATTAATGGAGTTTTAGACGTTCTTAAATTTGGAGATAAAATAGCGGTTTTAGGGACAAACACCTGGGCTGCAATGAAGGGAAAGAAGGCTTTGATTTGTAAATGGACCAGCAATACAAAACTAGAGAGCACAAAAGACCATAACAAAGAGTTATTGAAAATTCTTAATGGCAATAAGTTTAAGGTGAACAGAGAAGATGGAAATATAGAAAAGGCTTTTTTAAATTCTGATAAAAATATAGAAAGAACCTATGAATCTCCTTTTTTACCTCATAACTGTATGGAACCTATGAACTTTTATGCAAATGTAACATCAGATAAAGTTCATTTAGTAGGACCCATTCAAACTCCTGCTTGGACCGCAAGTAAAATTTCAAAACTTCTAGATAGGAAACCAGAGGAAATTCATCTAGAGATGACCAGAATGGGAGGAGGATTTGGAAGAAGACTTTATGGAGATTTTGCAGAAGAGGCAGCTCAAATATCTAGTTTAGCAAATAAGCCAGTTAAAGTTGTATTTTCAAGAGAAGATGATATGGCAGCTGGGATCTATAGGCCAGCCATTAAATACAGAATCAAAGCTTCAATAAAAGATGGTAAAATTACTGGGTATCACCTAAAAGAAGCAGCTATCAATGGAAATATGTATGGTTTAATACCTAATTTTTTTCCTGCTGGATGTATTCCAAATTATAAAGTAAGTACGGCAAACTACCAAAGTAAAATTACAACTGGAGCTTGGAGAGCTCCATACACAAATTTTTTAGCATTTGCAGAACAGAGCTTTTTTAATGAATTAGCATCTGAGTTAGGTAAAGATCATCCATCACTTCTCATAGAGTTACTTCAAAATGTTAAAGGAACCAAAGATGAAAGAATTCAGTATTCAGCTGAGAGAATGGAGAAGACTATAAACTTAGTTGTTGAAAAATCCAATTGGGGTAAATCCTCAGAAGGAATTTATCAAGGGTTTTCTGCATATTATAGTCATAACACTCATGTAGCTGAAGTTGCAGATGTTGAAATGGTTAATGGTTTGCCAGTTGTTAAGAAGGTAACTGTAGCTGTTGATTGTGGGATAGTTGTTAACCCACTAGGTGCAAAAAATCAAGTAGAGGGTGGAGTTATTGATGGAATTGGACACGCTATGTATGGAGATTTTTCATTTGAAGAAGGAACCCCACAGTCTGTTAATTTTGACACATACCGTTTAATAAGAATGAATGAAACCCCACAGGTTTCAACATATTTTGTTGAAAGTGATTTGTCTCCAACAGGGTTAGGCGAACCAGGTCTTCCTCCTGCAGGTGGTGCTGTTGCAAACGCAATTAAAGCTGCAACTGGTAAGCAGTTATTTAAACAACCTTTTGTGAAAGAGTTAGGTTTTGTTTAGAGTAAAATTTTAGGATAAGTTCAATAATTTTTGGTAGGCCTCTTTTGTATCAATATCAAAAAAAGGTATTTTAGAATCCATTTTTAAGACCTCTTTTTTATATTTTTTTACTACAGGTTTAGCACCTTCATTATCTGATAAAAGAGATAACTCATTAAATAATGATTTATCAAAAATTGCAGGAACACCAGAGACTTCGTCATAATTTGTAAGTATGATTCTTTTACCTGTTTCATCTGAAAATGAAATTAATTCTTCGTAATGTTCAGTATTAACTAAAGGTGTGTCAGCCAAGGTAACCAATACTCTATCGTAATTATTCTTCTTTTTTATAAGTTCAATACCTTTGCTTAATGAACTTCCCATGCCGTCTTCCCAATTATTATTTTTGAGGATAGTTGCTTTTTGGCCTCTTATAGATTTAAATACATCTGCAAAATGAGCTCCAATAACAATGAATACATCCGCATATTTTATATTTTTAGCTTGTTCAATAGAATGGAGTAGTAATGTAGAATTATTGTATGGTAATAATTGTTTGGGTTCACCCATTCGTTTAGATTCTCCAGCAGCAAGTATGAGTATGGCGGTTTTTGGCATCATTGATGAATTCCGATTTGTTTATCTCTCAAAGATATGGGTTTTTGATTTCTAATAACAGATAATATTTCAGCAAGTATAGAAATAGCTATTTCTTGTGGCGTTTCTGCCCCTATATTAATTCCTGATGGGCCAAATATTTTGTCGAAAAAACTCTCTGAAATAGAGTCATTATTTTCTATTAGCTCATTTAATAATTTTTCTTTTCTCTTGCTCGGCCCTAGTAAACCAATGTAGCTTGTCTCTGTTTCAAGAATTTCAGAAAGATATTTTAAGTCTTTTACATAACTATGTGACATCATCATCACTGCGGTTAAAGAGTCAAATGTGAGTTTGCCAAATTCCTTTTCGTCAATTCCCATATAACAAGACGCTCCAGGAAAATCATTAATTGTTTTTACTTCATCTATTGGAGCTACAATTATTACTTCCCATCCCATTAAAGAGGCGTATTTACATAATTGAACGGAATCATGTTCACTACCCACAATAATTAATTTGAACCCTGGATCGATGGTTTGCGTGTATGTATCTAATTTTTCAGCTATCCTTAATTTTGATACAGGAAATTTTCCCTTAGAAAAAATAAAACAAGAACCTCCTTGATGTCTTTTGGAGTTTTCTTTTGAAAAAGAGGAGGTGATAGAAAACGATTCTCTAGTCAAGCATTGATGTTCAAATGCATCAAAAAATGCATCAGTAGGATTAAAAGGTTCGATTAAAATAGATAAAACACCTTCACATCCAAGACGATATCTTCCATCATACTCCATTAGAGTTGGAGTATTGCTTTCAAAAACTCTCTGCGATTGCCGTAATATTTCTTTTTCTACACAGCCACCACTTACCGCACCAATCATTTTACCGTTTTCTTGAATAGACATTCGAACCCCTGGTCTTCTATATGAAGATCCCTCTAAATGAACCACAGAAGCTATGACAGTTTTTATGCCTTGAGTTTTTGCAATTTTAGCAGAACGAATGATGTCTTTTAATTCATGTAACATATAAGGCCTACAAATTACGAATTTTTGAAGTTAGGAAAAGAATCATTTTTAATTTTACCTAAATTTTTTAAAACAAGTATCTTTACTATATATTTCATTATGAAAAAATTAAAATATTCATTAATAATTTATTCTTTTTTTGTGGTAACTGCATTAGCACAAAAAAATAATGTAGCAACAAATTCTTATTGGTCTGAGGGTAAAGCAGAGGTAAACGTGTATGAGGTTTCTCAAAACAGATATCAAGAAAATCATCCTGGTCAGCTTATTAGTATTTTTGTGACAGAAGATTTTTTGACAGATAAACAAGTAAAAAATGAGTATTATACAAACGAACAAACAACATGGATATTAAAGAATATTCAATTAAAAAAGTTTACCACAGGAGTCTATGATTACTCTTTATTTAACTCTGTATTTACTCCAATAGACAGAACTAAATTCCCAAAATCACTTAAAGTATCTGCGTCTTCTCAAGAATGGTGTGGCACCATGTATACTCAATTTAACCTCATTTTTAATACAGATTATAAAGTTGAACACCGTTCCTATTTTGAAAAAGAAGGGGACATAACCACAAGAATTAAAAGATCATTTCTAGAGGATGAAGTTTTTAACGTGCTTCGAATGAATCCATTATTATTGCCAACAGGAAGACTTCAATTTATTCCCCCTGCAAATTATATTCAATTGAAACATTTACCGCTGCAATCTTTTGAAGGAACTGCCTCTTTAACCTCATATAATAAAAAAGAGATATTAGGGGGTAATTTAATGGAATACAAAATTGAGTATGCTCAACTAAAAAGAACGATGAGTATAATTTTTGAAAATAAAGCACCATATAAAATAATGGGTTGGTTTGAAACATTTCCTTCATCATTTGATGGAAAACAAAGAACTACTTCTGCGATTTTAAAAAAACAAAAAATGCTCCCTTATTGGAGTCAGAATAGTTTAAAAAATGAATATTTAAGAGAAGAAATGGGGCTTCGTTAGAAGAAAATTTCCTTTGCTAGTCTAAACGTATTAGCATGTGATTCAATAATAATTTTAATATCAGGAGAGTATCCTCCACCCATACTACACATCACAGGAATTGAAAAATCTTTACAGGTTTGTAATACAAATCGATCCCTTTCTTTACAGCCCTCTATAGTTAGAGATAGTTTTCCAAGTTTATCTGTTTGGATAACATCCACGCCACATAAGTAATAGATAAAATCAGGTTGTTCTGTTGTTATTAATTTTGGTAAGACTTCTTTTAGAATTGATAAATATGTGTGATCGTCAGTTCCGTTTTCTAAAGGAATATCTAAATCGCTCTTTTCTTTATGAAATGGGTAGTTGCTTTTCCCATGCATTGAAAATGTAAAAACAGATGCATCATTTTGAAAAATTTCTGCAGTTCCATTTCCCTGATGTACATCTAAATCAACAATTAATATTTTATTAGCAAAGTTTTTTTCTTGCAAGTATCTAGCGCCAATTGCTTGATCATTTAACATACAAAATCCTTCTCCTTTATTGGTAAAAGCATGATGAGTTCCACCAGCAATATTCATAGCAATTCCGTATTTAAGTGCGAATTCACTAGCTTTTATTGTTCCATCAGCTATAATCATTTCTCTCGCAATTAAATCTTCACTAAGCGGGAACCCAATTTTTCTTGCAGCTTTTTGATTTAGTGTAATATTCATTAAATCTGAGACATAATCAGGATCATGTACCATAAAAAAGTACTTGTTATTTGGAATTTCAGGCTCAAAGAAATTTTCTTTATCACAAGTTCCTTCATAGATTAATTGTTGGGGCAATAAATCATATTTTTCCATTGGGAACCTGTGGCCGTCTGGCAAATTGTGCTGATATATGGGATGATATGCTATTTTAAGCATTAACTTATTTGTTGTCCGTTACTAACTTTCTTTTCAGGTTCTACGAAAGCTAATTTACCTTCTGGAGTATCAGTCATTAAAATCATTCCTTGGCTTTCTATTCCTCGAATCTTCCTTGGAGCTAAATTGGTTAAAACTGTTACTTGTTGACCAATAACATCCTCAGGAGAAAAGGTCTCAGCTATTCCTGAAATTATAGTTCTAATGTCTATGCCAATATCTACTTTTAGTTGTAATAATTTCTTGGTTTTTGGAACTTTTACAGCCTCTAAAATAGTTCCAATCCTCATATCTAATTTAGTAAAATCCTCAAATTCTATTGTTTCTTTTTGAGGTTCTAGAACCTTATTTTCTTGTTCATTGGTTTTTTTAGTCGTTGCAAGCTTTTCCAATTGAAAAGTAACTGTTTTATCCTCAATTTTTGAAAATAATAATTCGGCAGGGTTTATTTGATGATTTGCTGGGAGCAATACCTCTTTATTAGAAACATCATTCCATGAGTTATTGGATGTTAATTCAGAAAAATTTAATATTTTTTTGAGTTTACTTGAAGTGAAAGGTAAAAAAGGTTCAGAAATTACTGCCAAGGCAGTAGCTATTTGAATAGCAACATACATGATGGTTTTTACTCGCTCTTCGTCTAATTTAATTACTTTCCAAGGCTCTTCATCTGCTAAGTATTTATTCCCTAACCTTGCAAGATTCATTAACTTTTGGGATGCTTCTCTAAATCGATACCGTTGAATAGACTTCCCAATACTGCCTGGAAAATCCTTGATGCCATCTAGGATATCTTCATCAATCTCTGAAAGTTCGTTTGGAATAGGTACTTGACCATTGTAATACTTATTTGTTAAAACAGCTACACGGTTAATGAAGTTTCCAAAAATAGCTACCAATTCATTATTGTTTTTTGCTTGGAAATCTTTCCACGTAAAATCATTATCCTTATTTTCAGGAGCATTTGCTGTTAAAGTATAACGTAAAACATCCTGCTGATTTGGAAATTCCTCTAAATATTCGTGTAACCAAACAGCCCAATTTTTTGAGGTTGATAATTTATTCCCTTCTAAATTTAAAAATTCATTAGCTGGAACATTTTCAGGCAAAATATATCCTCCATGTGCTTTTAGCATACTTGGGAAAATAATACAATGAAAAACAATGTTGTCTTTTCCTATAAAATGAACCAACTTTGTATTGTCATCTTTCCAATAATCTTCCCAGTTTTTACCTTCTTTTTTTGCCCATTCTTTAGTTGAAGAGATGTAGCCAATTGGTGCATCAAACCAAACATATAATACCTTTCCTTCTGCTCCTTTAATAGGAACAGGAATTCCCCATTCTAAATCTCTAGTTACTGCTCTTGGCCTAAGACCATCATCTACCCAAGACTTTACTTGACCTAAAACATTAGATTTCCAATCATTTTTATGTCCTTCTAAAATCCACTCTCGTAAAAAAGATTCGTGTTTATCTAAAGGTAAAAACCAATGCTTAGTTTTTTTAACTGTTGGAACATTTCCTGTTATTGCCGAGGTTGGATTTATTAAATCAGTTCCGTTATGACTAGTTCCACATTGTTCGCATTGATCTCCATAACTTTCTTCAAACCCACATTTTGGGCAGGTTCCAACAACAAAACGATCTGCTAAAAACTGATTAGCTTCTGCATCGTACAATTGTTCAGTAACTTCCTCGATAAAGGCCTCTTTTTTATGTAAGTCTATAAAAAAATCGGAGGCAGTCTTATGATGAATTTCAGAGGATGTTCTTGAGTAATTGTCAAAAGAAATTCCAAAATCTATAAAGGATTGCTTAATAATTGCATGATATTTATCGATGATATCCTGAGGAGAAACACCTTCTTTTTTTGCCCTCATTGGGATGGCAACCCCATGTTCATCACTTCCACATATATATGCAACGTCATTTCCAGTTAACCGTAAATATCTAGCATAAATATCTGCAGGAACGTATACACCTGCTAAATGACCGATATGAATTGGTCCATTTGTGTAAGGTAAAGCTGCAGTAACAGTATATCTTTTAGAAGAACTCATGAATATTGTTTTGAAGTATTTTTTTGAGTTACAAAAGTACAAAAAGCAAGTTGAACATATTTTTGAAACCCCAATGAATTTAGATACATTTACAAAAATGATTTATATGAAGAGGCGAATTAAATACATATTCGTAGTTTTATCTCTTGTTTCTTTTTTGTCTTTTGGACAAACAAGGATTGATTCAATTTCAAAAACCATGGGCTTAATCCAACCGAAGTATCTTAAAAAAGGTGACAGTATAATGATTGTTGCTTCTGCTGGAATACTAATAAATAGAAATGAAATTATAGGTGAAGCACAAAAATTAGCAGAAAGTTGGGGGTTAAAAGTTTTTATAGGGGATCATGTTTTTAATCAAAATAACCATTTTGCAGGAACGGACGAAGAACGTGCAAGTGATTTTCAGAAAGCATTAGATAACCCGAGCATAAAAGCAATTTGGTGCGCAAGAGGAGGTTATGGTAGTGGCCGTATTTTAGATAAGTTAGATTACACAAAGTTTAAAGTATCTCCAAAATGGATTATAGGTTATTCTGATATAACAGCATTTCACAGTCATATTCATAATCTTGGTTTTCAAACTATTCATGCAATGATGGCAACGAGTCTATTATTTGATTCAAAAGAAACTGAACAAAGTATTGAAACTTTTAGAAAAGCCTTATTCGGTGTAGAGTTGAGTTATAAAATAAGCTCATCTGTATACAATAAAATAGGGGAATCAGAAGGAATATTGGTAGGAGGAAATTTAAGTATTTTACAAAATATGTTGGGTAGTGTAAGCCAATTAAATACCGATGGGCATATTTTATTTATTGAAGAAATTGGCGAATACAAATATCATATAGATAGAATGCTACGGGGTTTAAAAAGAGCAGGGTATTTTAACAGTTGTAAAGGGTTAATTATTGGTGATATAAGTAATATTAAAAAGAATACGACAGTTTGGGGAGGTTCAATTGAGGATCTTGTTTTAGATGTAGTTACTGAGTTTGATTTCCCAGTATTATTTAATTTTCCTGCTGGTCACGAAACAGATAACAGAGCTCTTATATTTGGAAAGTCTATTAAGTTGAATGTTAAATCAACCATTTCTGAAGTTATATTTAAATGAAATTTATAGAAGATAGTATTGCTGCTTTTGCCTCATTTATATGGGGGTATCCTTTGTTATTGTTATTAATAGGTGGAGGAATTTACCTTCTTGTACTTTCTAAATTTTTACCTTTTAGATATTTTTGGCATGCCATACAAGTATTACGAGGTAAGTATGATGATCCGAATGATCCAGGACAAATAAGTCATTTTCAAGCGTTAACAACTGCACTTTCAGCAACTGTAGGGATGGGAAATATTTCTGGAGTTGCAGTGGCTATAGCTATGGGTGGTCCTGGAGCAATTTTTTGGATGTGGATTAGTGCTGTAGTTGGAATGTCAACAAAATTTTTTACTTCATCTCTAGCAATTATGTTTAGAGGAAAAGATTCCGATGGAGTATTACAAGGTGGGCCCATGTATTTTATCATTAAGGGTCTTGGCAGTAAATGGAAACCTTTAGCAATTTTTTTTAGTTCTTGTGCAATGATAGGAGCATTACCTGTTTTTAATGTAAATCAATTAACACAGGCATTAAATGATATCTTATTAAAACCAAATGGAGTAGAAGTAACCGACTATACTAATTTAGGAATCGGATTTTTTCTTGTCATAATTACCTCTATTGTTGTTTTAGGTGGGTTAAAGAGAATTGGTAAGGTTACTGCTAGACTTGTTCCATCTATGGTGATCCTTTATTTTATCTTGGTTGTCATTATATTAATTGTAAATATTGATGTTGTTCCTAAATATTTTTTAATGATATTCACAGATGCATTCTCTGCAGATTTTATTAATGAAGAATCTGTTATGGGAGGTGTTGTTGGTGCTCTAATCATTTTAGGGATCAAACGTGGGGCATTTTCTAATGAAGCAGGAGTAGGAACAGCACCAATGGCTCATGGTGCAGCAAAAACAGATGAGCCAATTAGAGAAGGATTAGTGGCTATGTTAGGACCATTTATTGATACAATCATAGTGTGTACATTAACTGCATTAGCCATATTAGTTACAGGTGTTTGGCAAACTAGTGATACCAACGGAGTAAGTTTAACAGCTACTGCTTTTGGAAATGCGATGCCAGGAATTGGTAAATATTTGCTCATGATTTGTGTTGCAATTTTTAGTATTTCATCTTTGTTTTCGTATTCATACTATGGAACAAAGTCTTTATCATTTTTAGTAGGTTCTAAATATAAACATCTGTATAATTATTTATTTATAGCTAGTATTTTATTAGGAGCAACAGCTAGTTTAGATACGATGATTAATTTAATAGACAGCGCTTTTGCATTGATGGCCATTCCAACCATGTTGGCAACAATTATTTTAGCACCAAAAGTGATGAAAGAAGCAAAAATTTATATTAAAAAACTAAAGAATCCTGGGGATTAGATTACCTTCTTGATAGAAAGGTTGAAACCTTGCAAATAACTCTTCAGAATACCAATTTAACTCTCTTGTTTTCTTTACCATTTCTGCATGTTTTGGGTTTTTATATGCATAATTCATCATAGCCTCGGCATTAGACCAAAGAGAAAAAGTGGCTTGCATCAATAAAGGGAATTCACCAATTCCCTTTGAGAAAATTAATTCCTCATAATTATCCATAGATTTCGAAACTGTTGGAACATTTTTCCAAAATTGATATGCTAACAAAGGTTTTATTGTTGCTCTAGTAATAACAGCTAAAGGTTTAGTTTTGTCTAACGCTACTGAAGCTTCAAACGGATTTTGCTTACTCCATTTCCCATGACTTTTTATTGTGTGCATTAATACATGGCTGTAGGACATAGCTGTTTTGGTATATTCTTTTATAACATTGGTGTCTATAAATTCTTTTGCTAATTTCTCTGACGCAAAAACAGCTATAAATCCAAAGGTGGAAAAATCTGGTTTTATAGAAAAACCATTTCCACTTCCAGTTCCAAGTGGTTTAAAAAACGAAAGTCCATTGGTGTTTTTTTGGATTATCGGAGATCGTCCCATTCTTCCAAAAGCATGCCATTTGTTTTTTATTCCTGCATACTGAAAAAAAGATATTAAAGTAGTTTGGGACATTTAAAAATTTTTAAACAAAATTAAGTAATAAATGGTTTTGTATTTTAGTAAAATGTCAGAACATTATGAATTAGGAAAAAAAGGCGAACAATTAGCAGTAGATTACTTAACAAAAGAAGGGTATAAAATTGAAGAAAGAAATTGGAGATTTCAAAAAGCAGAAATAGACATTATAGCTAGTAAGCAACAAACAATCATTTCTGTTGAAGTTAAGACAAGGTCGTCAAAAGATTTTGGAAAACCGCAAGATTTCGTGAATTCTAAAAAAATTAAATTAATGGTATTAGCTATGAACGAATATGTTCTTATGAAAAATCTAGATATAGAGGTGAGATTTGATATTATAGCAATTACTAAAATTAAGGAGGAATTTGATATAAATCACATTAAAGACGCTTTCTTATATTTTTAATTTAATTCTTTCAATAGCATTTTTAATTCATCTATATTTTCTGGTATTGAAATAATTTTTTTGTCCATACCCAATAAAAAATAGGTAGGAGTAGAGTTAACTAAGTAGGTTCTGGCAGTTGTGTTTTGCCATTTTTTTAATCCCAGAACATGATGCCATCTCGGCATAGTAAATTGATAATTTATCCATATTTTTTCTGAAGTTTCCATAGCAAAAGCAATCACTTTTGTATTATTCATGCCTTTCATAAATTCATAAACTTTTGGAACTTCTCTCAAACAATGTGAACATTCTGTACTGTAAAAAATGATTAGGTAACTTAGTCCGTCTTTTAACTCAGATAGACTAAGGTTTTTTCCCTTTTCAGTCCAGGAAAAATCTGGAGCAACCCTCCCAATAGCAACTCTTAATTGGGCTAATATTTTATTCTTAAACTCTAAATTCTGATATTGTTGAGGTAATTTTTCAAAATAATTAGCAAATATATAATCTACCAGAACAGCGTTTTTAGTTTCAGCGAATTTTGAAATTAAATAATTTATGATATCGGCTTTAAAAGAAATAGGCTTTATCTTTTCAATAACAACTTGAACAGCTTTTTTGTAAACTTCTTGTTTTTGATTTGGATCAGCAGCATAATTTAGAGAAAACACGTATTCAGAAACTTTATCAAACAAAAAAGAAGAACTATAAAGAACACTATTTGAAAAGTCGATATTATCAAAAAAATGTGACAAAGTATTATTGATATACTTAACAGGATTTTCTGTAATTTCAGGGGTATTATATCTTAGAGATGCTTTGATAAAATGATGTACTATTTTGTTTTGAGAATCTTGTGTGTATTTCGCTTCAATTTTTTGAATACTTTTTAGACTATTTCTATACTTTTCTTTAATTTTTG
>Ga0257120_1000388_pt1 | contig 32875 bp, 25 predicted proteins | sample SI106_10metaG_FD_190153 | JGI IMG/M metagenome (GOLD analysis project Ga0257120, IMG submission 190153) | Marine microbial communities from Saanich Inlet, British Columbia, Canada - SI106_10 | ecosystem: Environmental > Aquatic > Marine > Inlet | place: Canada: British Columbia | collected... | reverse complement strand
GAGATTATAAGCCACTCTATTAATTTAGGGTGGTTTTTTTTATGCAATACATTCAAATCATTTGCTTGATATTAAGACCAGAAGTATCTATATGTCAGTTTGAGTGGTGTTATTTGAACTAAAACAGTCTTTACCATACATAAATCGTACAATTTAGAGCAAGAAAAAACCTCAACTACTTAATTATAAGTATGTTGAGGTTTATTGAAGTGGGCAATGAGGGATTCGAACCCCCGACCCCCTCGGTGTAAACGAGGTGCTCTGAACCAACTGAGCTAATTGCCCTTCATGTTAGCGGTGGCAAATATAAGGCAGTTTTTAATTTCCACAAACATTTATATAAAAAATATTATAAAACTTCTGCTACCACAAAAGTACTTCCTCCTATAAAAATTACGTCTTTGGCCTTGGCAGCAGTCATTGCGCTTTTATAAGCCTCACTTACGGTAACATACGATGAACCTATAAGTTTATAAGCCCTTGCTTTTTGTTGTAACTTAGCTACAGCTAAGCCACGAATAACAGCTGGTTTACAGAAATAATAAATAGCATTTTTTGGAAACAATGGTAAAATAACATCTAAATTTTTATCAGCTACGACTCCTAAAACGATATGCAATTGATCGAATTCTTCTTTTTTTAATTGGTTTAAAACCAAACTAAGTCCTTCTTTATTATGAGCCGTATCACAAATTACCTTTGGACTTTTATTTAAAAGCTGCCACCTTCCTTGTAATCCTGTATTTTTAGCCACATTTAAAAAGCCATTTTCAATATTCTTATTGGAAATATTCCATCCCTTTTGCTCTAAAACACCTAATGTAGCATAGGCGGTTTTATAATTTTTAATTTGATAGTTTCCCAATAGATCTGTTTTAAATTCCGGAAACTCCTCTTCTTTAACAAACAGTATGGGACTTTTTTCTTTTCTTACCTTATCGAGAAAAACAACTGTTGTTTCTGGTTTCGCTTCACCGATGACCACCGGAATTTTTGACTTTATGATTCCTGCTTTTTCTGAAGCAATCTCAGCTAAAGTGGTTCCTAAAAACTGGGTGTGATCCAAACCAATATTGGTTATTACCGAGACTTCAGGGTTAATTACATTGGTACTATCTAACCTACCCCCAAGCCCTACTTCAATAATCGCAATATCTACTTTTTCATTTTTAAAATAATCGAAAGCCAAACCGACCGTCATTTCAAAAAAAGACAACTGATTTTCTATAAAAAATGATTGATTGTTTTTTATAAAATTTACTACAACATCTTCCGGAATTACAGTTCCATTTATTTTAATTCGTTCTCGAAAATCTTTTAAATGAGGTGAAGTATACAAAGCCACCTTATAACCTGCATCCTGTAAAACAGAAGCCAACATATGGCTGGTAGATCCTTTTCCATTAGTTCCTGCAACATGTACTGACTTAAAACTGCTTTGAGGTTCTTTTAAATGCTTCATTAACTTTAACGTGTTGGTTAAATCTACTTTATAAGCAGCAGCACCAATACGCTGGTACATTGGCAATTGATTAAAAAGCCAAGATATGGTCTCTGTATAATTGATAAAAATTATTTTATGATTAACTTTTTTGTGAATTTCATCCTTTTAGAAATAAGGTGCACATAATAAACTCCTTTATTTAATTCATGCAAAGAAAGTGAAACCTCATCGCTTTCATTTTCAATATCTTTATATAGAACAGTTCTCCCTAGCTGATCATAGATAGTTATCGAACTATTTTCAGAAGGGTCATCCAGTGAAATAGTAATAAGGTTTGATGCTGGATTGGGATACATACTAAATCCTAAAACCAAGGGGTTATTATTAATTCCCAACACATTTTCACCGATGTCCATTTTATAACTGGAACGTCCATAAGTTGCGGCATACATGTATTCTGAAGCCTCGTGGATAAACAAATCGTTAATAACTACGGAAGGCATATTTTCTCCAAATGGTTCCCAATTTGCACCATCGTCTAAGGAAGACAACACACCGATGTCAGTACCTAAAAACAAGTTTCCATACTGATCTTGCACGATATCATTAATTGGAATGTCTGGTAAGCTTTCAGAAATATCCAACCAATTTTCTCCAGAATCTGTACTTTTATAAACATGTCCATCATCATCTCCATACCGATATCCAGAAAAGGTAACATATAGGCTATTTACATCTTCTCTAGACGCCAAAACTTTGGTCACCCATCGGTTTGGCAATGCCTCTGAAATATTTGTCCAATTAGCACCTCCATCACTTGTTTCCCAAACATTTCCATCGTCGGTTCCTGCAACTATTACATTACTATTTATAGGTGAAACGTCAATGCTTGTAACGGTTCCAAAATCAAGATTCCCTGCATAAGGTCCATTGCTTAAATCTGGACTTATAGACGTCCAATTTCCTGCGGCATTTGTAGTTTTATATACCTTTTGTGTTCCATAGTAAAGTGTTTGAGAATCATTGGGATCGATTGTTAATGCTGTATCCCAATTATTGGTATCACTTGAAGGAATACCGTTTAATGCTCCGCTAAAAGAAATTCCATTATTGCTTGATTTTCCTAAGTTTCCCCTTTGTGATAGCGCATAAATAACATTGGTATTTGTGGGATCTACTATTGGCTGAAATCCATCACCTCCATAAATTACCTGCCAATCAGTTAAACCTCCAGTTTGAGTTCTGATCGTGCTATTGTCTTGTGTTCCTCCATAAATTTTATCTGAATTTTGTGCATCCACGTAAAATCGATAAAACTGTGTGATGGGTAAGCTGTTATTTTTTAGTGAGGAATTCCCATCGTCGTTACTTACATACAATCCTCCATCATTTCCTATTAAAACTTCTCCAGGAACTAGAGGGTTAAATGCCATTGCGTGTTGGTCTACGTGTACATTTGGAAAGGTGGAGTTCCAAGTCATTCCTCCATCGACAGATTTTTCCATTACAAAACCTGAATTATAAATAATATTTTCATTGGTAGGATCAATAAATATGCCCCCAAACCACCAATGATATGAAGTACCATTACTTATTGAATTCACTTCAGTCCAGGTATCACCACCATCAATTGTTTTAAAGGTACCTTCTACATTCCCAATTTTATCGGTATAAAATGCATAAAGCACATTCGGATTTGATTGTGAAATATCAATACTTATTCTTCCTTTAGAATTGGGATCGCTAGGCAATCCATTGCTTAGTTCACTCCAAGTATCTCCCCCATCTTGTGAGCGATATATTCTAGAGGTTTCGCCTCCATATTGACGATTATTAGGTCGTCTTATTCGCTCCCAGCTTGCTGCATAGACTATATCACCGTTATTGGGATGAATGGCCATGTCTATAATTCCTGTAGAGTCACTCACTAATAATTGTTGTTCCCAAGTATCTCCTCCATCAGTAGAGCGATACACTCCCCTATTGCTGTCTTTTCTAAACAATGGACCCATTGCGCCTACAAAAATTGTTTCATCATCATTAGGATCTATCAATACCTTACCAACACTACCTGAAGCAGGTAATCCTTTTGCTTGCCATGTTAAACCTGCATCTTCACTTTTATAAATACCATTGCCATCATAGGCTAAAGATCCACCTCCGGCATTTACTTCACCGGTACCCACCCAAATTATATCGGTATTGTTTTTTGAAATTTCTATATCACCAATAGAAAGCATTTCTTGCTCATCGAAAATAGGAATCCAATTAGCTCCTGCATCTATAGTTTTAAAAATACCACCCGATGCAGCTCCAACATAATACGTTTCTGAGGCATCAATTGGAATTTCAATATCTGAAATACGTCCACCAACATTTAATGGCCCCGAGAATTCCCAAACAGGAAGTACAGCGTTATTTCTATCAGCTTGTTGTTTTTTCCACTGTATGGCCTTTGAATAGGCATCTGTTTTAATTTCCCCAGTAGGATATGCACGTTGTACAAACATAAAATCGTTTGGTGATTTTTTAAAACCTTCCGTTTCTTTAGTGGTGATTTTTGTAGAATTATTACAACTTGATAAGGATATCATTGCAATTAATAATAGAGTATAACGATACATAGTAGATTTTTTTAAATTTCTATAAAGATATTGAAAATGAAATTTTAAAAATGCAATTTTTTATACTTATTCAGAAAGGCTAAATCTATAAATAATTTTACCTATTTGTTTATAAGGTGCTTCGTCGTCTTTATTAAATTTAGTAGCTAATGCTGCCCTCTTTGCAGGCTCTAAAAGACATTTAGAATTATTGGTGGTACCGCGAACTCCTGGGGTTGCATTGATTACTTTTCCACTACGATCTACTTCAATACTTACCACCACTGTCCCAGCTTCATTACAATCCTGAACAAATTTCTTTTTATTCAAAGCTTTTCGTCCGCCTAATAAATAATTTCCGTCACCATCTAATCCTTTTCCATTGCCATAATAACTTTTTGAATTTGGATCACCAACAGGATCTCCTTTATCACCAGGGCTTAGATCGTCACCCTCTCCTGCTTTATCAACTCCATCAGATTTTGGACCATTTATCAAACTAGAAAGTGCATCTGAAGTTGATTGGTCCGGTTTAGGGTCTGGTTTTTTTTTAATTTCTTTTTTAGGCTCTTTTTTTGAAACTACCTCAACCACTTCTTTTATTACATCTTTTTTTTCTTCCTTTTTTATTACCGGAGCATCTTTAGTATCTTGGGTAACTACTTCTTCTTTTATTTCCGCTTTTTGTGCTTTTACTGGTTCTGGTATTGTTTGTTTAGGAGCAGTTTTTATTTTTTCTTTTGGCTGTACATTTTCACTACCCAAATCCATCGTACCAAAATTTACTGCAATGCCATTTTCTGGGGGTGGATCTAAATAAGACAATCCTACATAAAAAAACAATAGCAGTATCATCACATGTAAAACGAATGTGATGGCCATACTCTTTTGTTTATGTTTGGTATTTAATAAGCGCATTTTATAATATTAATAGAAAAGAGTTTCTTCGCATTCGTGCAAAATAACTGTACCTAATTTGGTCTTACAGCCAACACTACTTTATAGTTATTCTGGTTTGCTATATCCATTACAAAAACAGCATCTTCAATGGGAACTCCCTCTTCTGCACGAAGAATTAAAGTAGGTTTTTCTTGACCAGCAAATACTTTTTTTAATTCAGTTTCTATATTGTATTGACTCACTCGTTCTTTATTAACATAGTAAGCACCATCCTTTGTGATACTCACTGACGCATTTTGCTTATTGGTAGATTTTCCTTTGGCTTTTGGCAAAATTAAATCCAACGCATCAGGTGTTATTGAAGGTGATGTTAATAGAAAAAAGACCAGTAATAGAAATACTATATCCGTCATTGAGCTCATACTAAACTCCGCACTCACTTTATTTCTTCCTCTTAAATTCATTAAGCTGGTTCATTTAAAAGATCTAAAAAGTCTACAGCAGTTGCTTCCATTTGATGCACCACCTTATCTGTTTTAACAACGATGTGGTTGTAACCTATATAGGCAATAATCCCAACGATTAGTCCGGCTACCGTTGTGGTCATTGCGGTATAAATACCTTCGGCTAAAGTTCCCATTTCTGCTTGACCACTGCTTGTTGCCAAGGTATGAAATGCCAATACCATCCCTATAACAGTTCCTAAAAACCCAATCATTGGAGCAGCACCAGCTATGGTAGCAAGGATACTTACATTCTTTTCTAATTTGTATACCTCTAATTTTCCTGCATTTTCAATTGCGGTATTGATATCTTCTAATGGGCTTCCAATTCTTGAAATTCCTTTTTCGGTTAATCTTGAAACTGGTGTGTTTTTTTTAGCACATAATACTTTTGCAGCTTCTAGATTACCAGAACTTACATTATTACGTATCTCATCCATAAAATTAACATCATAATCAGTAGCTGCTTTTATTGCAAATAATCTTTCAAAATAAAGATAAACAGCAGTAAATAAAAGTACAAATAGCACTCCTATAATAATTTGTCCTGCCATACCTCCATCCATCAGTAATTCCATGATGGACAGTGTTTTTTCTTGAACTAATGGCTCTAAGTTCTCTGCAGTTTCAGAACCGTCTTGAATAAAAATACTTAACATATAAAATAGGTTTATTGAATAACGTTTATGTTATTCATAAATTGTGAGACTTTTCATTGTTCAGGCAAAAACAACCCTTTCTAAAAGAATAAATATAGCTGCTCCTGCTATAAAACCTGCAAATGCTAGCCAACTAATTTTTTTAAGATACCATATAAAATCTATCTTTTCCATTCCCATTGCTGCTACTCCAGCAGCAGATCCAATAATCAACATACTTCCTCCGGTTCCAGCAGAATAAGCAATAAAATGCCAAAGTATAGAATCGGCAGGAGAATCATACATACCAATTGATGCTGCTACTAAAGGAACATTATCAATAACTGCAGAACAAACTCCTAATAAGATAACGACTAAATCTTGGTTTGGAATGGCTGCTTGTAATACTTCTGCTAAATAACGAAGTGTCCCAACAGGATCTCCATTTTCAGCAACACCATACACTAAACTTTCTAAACCAGCCACCGCCATTAAAATTCCTAAAAAGAACAAAATACTTGAAATCTCAATTCGAGATAATGCTTTATGAGCTGAATAAAGATGGCGTTTTGAACTTGGAAAATCTTCTTCTGGGTGAATGTATTCTGAAACTAACCACACCACTCCTAACGCAAGCATCATTCCTATATAGGGAGGTAAGTGTGTAATTGTTTTAAAAATTGGAACAGAGACTATCATCCCTAATCCTAAAAACAACATCGTTTTACTACTTAATAAACGTTCAGCCGCAACATCTTTAATAGCATCTGCTTTAATATTTCCTTTAAAAACTTTTAAATATCCTGCGATAAAAAATGGAACTATAAAACAAACTATAGAGGGTAATACTACTGTTTTTACTAAACCTAAAGCTGTTACCTTATTGGCTATCCAAAGCATCGTTGTAGTTACGTCTCCAATTGGAGACCAAGCACCGCCGGCATTTGCAGCTATTACTACCATTGCTGCATACCAAAGACGTTGTTCTTTATTTTGTATTAATTTTCGCAATAAGGTTATTAGCACAATGGTTGCTGTTAAGTTATCTATTATTGCTGATAGAATAAAAGCTAAAATTCCAATGATCCATAATAACTTTTTCTTGCTTTTTGTATGTACTGCTCCTTTTAATATTTCAAAACCCCTATGTAAATCTATAATTTCAACGATGGTCATCGCTCCAATTAAAAAGATAAGAATTTCGGAAGTTTTTCCTAAATGGTGTAATAAGGTATTATCAAAACCGTGTTCTGCTGTTTCTCCACCGGAGAGAAAGTTAAAAACATTTTCATGAGTATCTATAATATCAAACCAACCCGCATGAAAACCAATAGCAAGTAATGCCCAAATAAGAGCTGCCATGATTAGTGCAGGTACTGTTTTATCTAATTTTAAAGGATGTTCTAAAGTAATTGAGAGATAACCTATAACAAAAATCAAGATAATTATAGAAGTCATAAAGAGGTGTTTTTTTAAAAATTAAATGCCCAAAATAAAAAATAATATTAAATATTCAGGGCTTAAAATAGACTTGTAAATATATAATGAAATTAACCCTTTTCCAATGGATTTTTAGGAAAAAATATAACTCCTGATGAATGATCTTTTTTTGCTCCAGTCACACTTTTTAAACAATTATTTTCGTTCCTTAATTTTAAAATCCCTAATAAAGCAAATATTAAAGCTTCCTTAAATTCAATCAATTCCGCTGGTGGAATGATTAAATTTATTTTTTTATAATTTTTAATACGTTCTATTAAATAGGAGTTATAGGCACCCCCTCCTGTGACTAAAATAGTTGAATCTTTTTTAAATATACTTGATAACTGAAAAGCGAAATGCTCAGTGATGGTATGTAACTGATCTTCAATTGATATTGTGGAAGCTCTAAGTAGTGGAAATACCTCTTTTTTTACCCATTCCAATCCCAATGATTTTGGTGGAATCATTTTATAAAAAGGCAAATCGTTTAATTGTTGAAACAACTTCATAGATAATTTTCCACCTCGAGCTGAATTTCCACTTTCATCAAATAAAAACCCTAATTGTTCTGCTAAATAATTAAGCACAATATTTACTGGACAAACATCATAAGCTACTCTTTTTGAATCTTTATTATTATTTCTTTTTTCTTCGAAAGAAATATTTGCAAATCCACCTAGGTTTAAACAATAATCATATTCACTAAACAGTAATCGGTCTCCAATTGGAACTAAGGGAGCTCCATTTCCTCCTAAATCTATATCTTGAACTCTAAAATCACAAACTACTTTTTGGTTTATTAAGGAAGCAATTTCAAATAAATTTCCTATTTGTAATGTAATTCCTTTTTGAGGTTCATGTAAAATTGTATGCCCATGACTACAAACAGCATCTATGTTAAATATCTTTTTTCTTGATATGAATTCTGAAATAACCTCAGCTAAATAAAGGGTGTATTCAGAATTTAGTATTGTTAATTTTTTTTCAGAAAAAGAGATAGCTTTCTGTAGCTTATCTTTCCAGACTTTAGTATAGGAGATCGTTTCAGATGCTATTATTTTATAATTCCAAGTTCCATTTTCTGACAAATTAAAAATGATTTGAGCTAAGTCAATTCCATCTAATGAAGTTCCACTCATTACGCCCAAAACATGGTATTTTATTTTTTTCAAAACTGAAACTTTTTAGATTTTAAATATACAAGACCCTTATGGTTTCTTCAAAACTAATACCAATAAAATTCTAACACAATCGAAACCATTTCTAATTTGACAATTGAGATTTAAAAAGGTATATTTGTATGCTATTTTTTTTAAACTATTTAACACTCTTTTCAATGAACTTTAAGCTTACTGAAGAACACATTATGATTCGCGACGCAGCTCGTGATTTTGCAAAGTCTGAATTATTACCGGGAGTGATAGAACGAGATAACAAACAAGAATTTCCTGCCCAACAAATAAAAATGATGGGAGAAATGGGCTTTCTTGGGATGATGGTAGACCCGAAATATGGTGGTGGCGGAATGGATACGCTTTCTTATGTATTAGCCATGGAAGAAATTTCAAAAATAGATGCATCAGCAAGTGTGATAATGTCTGTAAATAATTCTTTGGTTTGTTATGGATTAGAAAAATACGCTAATGAAGATCAAAAACAAAAATACCTTATTGAATTAGCTACTGGTAAAAAGCTAGGTGCATTTTGCTTGAGTGAACCTGAAGCAGGGTCTGACGCTACTTCACAAAAAACCACTGCCATTGACAAAGGAGATCATTATTTATTAAATGGAACAAAAAACTGGATTACCAATGGAAGTTCTGCAAACTATTATATTGTAATTGCACAAACAGATAAGGAAAAAAAACACAAAGGAATCAATGCTTTTATTGTTGAAAAAAGCTGGGATGGATTTGAAATAGGAGCCAAAGAAGATAAATTAGGGATTAGAGGAAGTGATACGCACTCATTAATTTTTAATGATGTCAGGGTCCCTAAAGAAAATAGAATTGGTGAAGAAGGATTTGGATTTTCATTTGCCATGAAAACACTTTCTGGGGGAAGAATAGGAATTGCAGCACAAGCCCTAGGTATTGCTGCTGGAGCATATGAATTAGCAAGAGACTATTCTAAAGTAAGAAAATCTTTTGGCACTGAAATTTGTAACCATCAAGCCATCGCTTTTAAATTAGCCGATATGCATACGAATATTGAGGCAGCTAGAATGTTAGTCTATAAATCTGCATGGGATAAAGACCAAGGAAACAACTACGATATGAGTAGTGCAATGGCAAAGGTATTTGCTTCACAAGTTGCAATGGATGTTACCGTTGAAGCCATTCAAGTTCATGGCGGAAATGGATACGTAAAAGATTACCATGTTGAGCGTTTAATGCGTGATGCTAAAATTACTCAGATATATGAAGGAACTTCAGAAATACAAAAAATTGTAATTTCTAGGGGATTATTAAAAGATTAAAAAAAAAATGAAAAAAAACAACTACCTATTAATTGCTATTGTCCTTTTAATGTTTGCTGGATGTAATACCTCTGTAAAAGTATTAAGTGCATGGAAAAGTAAAGACATAGACCAGATGACCGATAGAAATATATTGGTAATTGCAAGAACTTCAGACCTTGAAATACGTGCTGATTTCGAAAGTAGCATCGCAAATAAATTAAGAAACGCTGGTTATAAAGCTACTGAAAGCTTTACTAGGTTTCCAAAAATGGATCATGACAAGGAAATGACAGAAGAAGATCGAAAGCGTATTCTTGAAATTTTTGGTTACGAAGGATATGACGCCATATGCATAAGTGTACTTAAAGATTATTCAGAAACTGAAACCACCAATTATTACAATGATTATTACGGAGGTAGTATGGGTATGATGGGACCTTACAACTCTTATTACCCATCCTATTATGGAGGTTTTAATAGTTATTACGGGCACCCCTATTCATACTCTACTTTTGGAGATTATTATGGCTATGGTGGTTCTTATACCACGATTGATAAAAAATATGTGCTTGAAACATTATTTTATAATTTAAATAATGACGACGACGAGCAACTTATGGCTGCTACTACCACAATAATAGAAAACCCAAGGGATGCTGTAAAAACTGCAGATAAATACACTGAAAAAATAGCAGAAAGCTTAAATAAACTAACTAAATAGTAATTCGATACGTTCATTATAAAAAAGACCTGACAATAAGTGTCAGGTCTTTTTTATAATTGGAATCTAGGCAGTTAATTTTATAAGCCTCTTACAAATCACATCAAGAAATTCCATACAATTCCAAATCGAATCACGGCATCACGATACGGATATCCGGGAGCCGAAAAATAAGTATTGGTTCTTGCAAATAATGCATTAAAATTTTCATATTTAAAATAAAAACGAATTTGTTGTACCCTTGCATTGAAGAAAATATCAAATTGAGGATATCCTCCTAGCTCTGTCTCATTTTGAACATAAAACTCTGCTAATACAGCATCATAACCATTCATCATATAGTTAGAATAATATTTAAAAGTAACACCAGTTTGCATAAACAAGGCTTTTTTAAATAAATGATCTTCAAAAAATAAGGTGTTTCTGGTAATAAATTGAGGCAATTTTAAAACATCTTCACCATTTAAAGCGTTTTGATATAAGAGTGTGTTATCCAATCCAAATTTCTTAAATTTAAGTTCCTTTTGTAATTTAACTTTTACATAATCCACTCGTTCTCCGTATTGTTGTGGCGTTGGAGTTGAATCATTTTCTTTGATTGCAAAATAGGTGTATTTGTCAATCCCGGTATAATTCAGAGATAGGTTTGCTATTTTATCAGATTCAAAATATACTTTTAACTGCTGTGTTTTTACATTATCAAAATTATTTTGCCAATTATAATTGATATAATCACTTTGATTTAATAAGAAAACAAAGTTTGGCGCAGTGGTATGGGTTTTAATTTCTGCACTAATTTTATGAGCGTTTTTAATAAGGTAAGAAGCTCCCGCCTTTAAATAATTACCATCATAATCTCCCGAAATATTAATGGCTCCTTTACCAAATAATTCAAATCCTTTATATGTTTTTTTATAGGAGGCACCCGCTTGAACCAAATTACCTTTTAACCTATTTGCAATTCTACCATCATCAAATATGATGACACTATTATATCCATAATTATAATTCGTATACCCAATAAAAGCACTTAAACTCCCTATGTAGTTATTTTCAAAACGAGTATAGCCTTGAATGTTGAAATCTTCAAGCTTTCCTTTTTTATACAAATCAGAAGTTTTATAAGACTCCCCATAATCATCAAAGGGAACATCTTGTTTAAACACATACGATTTATCTTCAAAGCTCATTACATTACCAATAAAAAGCTTGTTTTGGTCGGTACTATCTTTTTTGGTGATTAACTCAAACTCTTGTTTTCCGTATACACGAAACCCTTTTAATTCATTTTCTGCATCTTGAAAATTTACTTCTAACCGTCCCCGATCTCTAAATTCACTATTATTACTCTCAAACAATAAAACAGATTCATCAGTAAGTCCCCCGTTTTGTTGATTGATAAGATCCAATGCCGTTACATGTGCTAAAATATTATATCGATTGTTTTTTGTGTGATAATTTGTAGTAAACCTAAAATCTCCAGTACTCGTCAAACTATGTTGATAGGCTCCTAAAGATCGCACTCCTTTATATGCAATAGAAAAATTAAATTGTTTTGAAGTATTTATTGAAAAAAAGGCGTCTAACTGTTGTCCTTGTTTAAATGCAGTTTTAAAATACAATTCTGTTAAAGGAGTGGGGAGATTGTAATAATCCATGTCTTCAATTTCACGATAACCGAAATGATGAGATTGAGCCAAAAATAATGGCTTTAAATTTATATTATCAAAGTCATAACTTAAATCATTATAGGGTTGACCGACATTTGAAAATTGTTGCAATTCAAAATTATCCTTTCGCAAATAGTTGAATTTATAATACCTTTGGATGGTAAGAGAGGTGTCTAAAAACGTAGTATCTCGTTTAGCTGAAATAATTTTATATTGTGTTATAGAAGGTTTTTCCTTGTTCTTTTTCTCAGGACGTTCTCCTCCATTCTGAGAAAAAACTATTACTGGAGAGCATAATAGAAGAAATAAAAAAAACGTTTTGTGCATCTATTTTTAACTTACAAAGCAAAGGTATACTTTTGAAAGGAATATTTAAATAATGAATTCCGTTAAATATGTTAAAACTAAAAATCAATAAACAATTAGTTGAATGCGGTACTGATGAAGCTGGCCGAGGATGCCTTGCCGGACCGGTAACAGCAGCTGCAGTTATACTACCTGATAATTTTAAAAATGAAATTTTAACAGATTCAAAACAACTTTCAGAAAAAAAACGAGCAATTTTAAAGCCCATCATTGAAGCCCAAGCAATTTGTTTTGGAGTTTCTCACATTATGATGGGAAAAATTGATAAAATAAATATTTTAAACGCTTCCATTTTAGCGATGCATACCTCTATTAAAGAGCTATCCAAAGCACCTGATTTCATAGCTGTTGATGGCAATCGCTTTAAACCTTTTTTAGACATACCACATCAAACTGTTATAAAAGGAGATGGAAAATATTTACATATAGCAGCAGCCTCTATATTAGCAAAAACATATCGCGACGCGTATATGGAAAACATTGACAAAGAGTATCCAATGTATAATTGGAAACAAAACAAAGGCTACCCCACCAAAGAACATCGAGCGGCAATTAAAAAATACGGAATCACCAAATACCATCGCAAAAGTTTTCGGTTGTTACCGGAACAATTACTAATGGAATAAGCATTTAAATTTCATTGTTAAAAACCCATCGATAAACTTTTAAATTTCTAACAGATGCTGTTATTTTCCTTATTATTTTTGTAGCATGAGGGTTTTTATTCAATTCGTCGCATCGCTATTCTTATTAAGTTTTTTTATAAGCTGTGATCCAGCACCTTCAAAATTAAAAGCGCTTAGCGATTTTATACCCAAGAACCCTTCAGTGGTATTTAGCATTAATGATTTTGAAGCTTTAAAATCTGATCTTAGAAACAATAGTTTCCTCAGTAATTTAAAAAATGCTCAAGCTTATTCTTATCTCAAGAATAAAGAGATTTTTAAGCACTTACATCCTAATTCAAAAAGTATACTATGCATCTCTGAAGGAAATGATGAACCCGCTTTTACTTTTATGACTAAACTAAACAAAGATTTATTTAATACAGACTCCATAGCCGGTCATACCATTGAAAATAGTTCGTTTAATTCCTTTACATTTCAAAAAGTAATTATCAATAAACAAGCTGTTTTCACTACTGTTGAAGACAGTATATTTTTCGCATCAAATTCAAAAAAAACATTAGCGAATATTCTAAGCGGTAAAAACGAAAATAATGCGATTTTTAAAAAAATAACAGCCCTTAGTAATCGTCAGGATTTAACAGCATTTATTCCTGCAAACGAGATTTTAGCAAACCAAATATTATTTAATTTTGGATCTTGGGCGGCACTTAATATTGAAGTGTTACCAGATGCATTAACTGCTTCAGGAGTTGTGTTAACAAATGATTCAGTTCCTCAATTAATATCGATTTTTAAAGGTTTAAATCCCCAACAAAATCAAATTGCAAAAGTGACTCCAACCAATGCCCATACAATTGTTTCATTAACATTTGATGATTTTGCATTATTTCAAAATAACCTTCAAAACTTTAGGGGTATCAAAAGCATTAAAGACGAAGAAACTATTTTATTTGAAGCGGTTAATGAAGTAAGCAAAATAAGTTTTTCAAAAGGGAATGCAATTGTTTTAAAGAGTATTGATCCGCAACTTACCAATGAGGCATTGCAAAATTTTAGTAGTCCTAAAGCTCCATTTAAAGGAATAATGATTCATCGCTTTAATGAGCCTAATTTATTTGTAAATCATTTCTTAACTTTTACAAACCGTACCGCTCCTAAAGAAGTATTTATTTTAGATAATTTCTTTGTTTTTTCTGAAAATGAAGAAGTGACTCAAAACATCATCAACTCCTATTTACAAAATAATTGCCTATCATCTACCTCCTACTATAAAGAAGCGCTTTCTCAACTTAGTGACGAGTCTTCGCTATTAGTTATGAAGCTAAACGGAGATTATTCAGAAGCAATTTCAACGCTTCTAAAAACTGAAATAGCACCTGTTTCTTTTAAAAAGTATCCCATAGCTATATTGCAGTTTAATTATGATCGTGATTTCGCTCACGTAAATTTTGTTTGTAAAGAGGCAAGTACATCAAACAGTAAAAAAATTGCAGGAAAGGTAACTCAAATTAACAGTATTCAATTAGAAAACGAACTACTAAATAACCCTACTTTTTTTAGTAATCACAGAACAGGTGGAAAAGACATCGTAGTTCAAGATGTGACCAATAAGATGTACTTTATTTCTTCTGGAGGAAAAATTTTATGGACAAAGAAACTTAAGAATCCAATATTAGGCAAAATAGAAGAAGTTGATCTTTTACGAAATGGCAAAAAGCAATTGGCGTTTACGACCAAAAATAATTTTTATATCTTAGATAGAACGGGTCGAGCAGTTGCTCCTTTTCCTATAAAATTTAGAGATGAAATCACCCAAGGAATTTCTGTTTTTGATTATGATAACAATCGGAAATACCGCTTTGTAATCACGCAAGGAAAAGAACCTTTAATGTTAGATAGCAAAGGGAAAAAAGTAAAGGGATTTAGGTTTAAAAAAACAAAATCAAACATCGTATTCCCACCTAAACATTTTAGAATTAAAAGTAAAGATTACATCATTATTGCAGAGGAAAACGGAAAACTAAACATTCTTAGTCGAATAGGTAAGCCGAGAGTAACTGTATCTAAAACATTCGATTTTTCCAATACTCCAATCACATTAGAAAAGTCAAAACTAGTAGTCATCAATAAAGACAACTCAAAAAACAGTATTGGTTTGGACGGAAAAACGATTACAAATAAGTTAAAGGTTACTAGTTATCATTTTACTGTTAAAGGTAAAACCAAAGTAACTTTAGATGATAATTTAATGCGAATCAATGGTGTTTTAATCGAATTACCTTTTGGAATTTATACAGCACCAACTATTAGTATTGTTAATCGTAAAACCTACATTTCAATTACTGAAACTCAAGAAAACAAGGTATATGTATATAATAAATCTGGAAATCTGCTATCTGGATTCCCTGTTTACGGAACGTCTATAATTGATCTTGGAGATCTAACAAAAAATGGTAAAACAAATTTTTTAGTAAAAGGTGCTGCTAAAAATATTATTGTTTACGAAATACATTAATTTTTTTGAGAATAAACTTAACTAATTTTTGGAGTTGTGAAAAGAGCTAGCTTATAAAACAAGATTCAAAAGGTGAAAAAAAGATAAACAATGTAATGAGTTTACTAAATCTTAAAAACTTAGGAATTCAGCTTTTTTTCAGCTTCAAATAAATCTAAAAAATGAAAGAGTAATTTTTCTTTTACTTCTTCTACGGACACCTCAGATTTCCCTAATTCTACATTTAAAGAAGTAACTGCTTTTCCTTTTATTCCACAAGGAATCATATGATCAAAATAACCCAAATTTGTATTTACATTAAGTGCAAACCCATGCATGGTTACCCAACGACTAGCACGCACCCCAAAAGCACAAATTTTTCTTGCAAAAGGGGTTCCTACGTCAAACCAAACTCCTGTTTCGCCTTTAGACCGCTCCGCCTTTAAACCATATTCAGCCAGTGTTCTTATTACCATTTCTTCCAGGAATCGAAGGTATTTATGAATATCTAAAAAAAAGTTTTCTAAATCTAAAATAGGATAACCAACAATTTGTCCAGGTCCATGGTAAGTAATATCGCCACCTCGATTATTTTTATAGAAGGTTGCGCCTATTTCTGTTAGTTTTTCTTCAGAAATAAGTAAATTTTTAATGTGCCCACTTTTACCTAAAGTATATACGTGAGGATGTTCTACAAACAAAAAATAATTAGGAGTGGATAGGAATGTTTCTTCCCTTCGATTTTTTATTTTTAAATCAATAATATCTTTAAAAAGCAGTTCTTGATATTCCCAAGTATCTTTATAATCTTTGACTCCTAGTTCCTGTATTTCAATTTTTTTATTCAAGAGATTATTTTTCTAATTCAATGCTTAAATCTACAATTTTTAGATTCGTTAATTATGCTAAAGAAGACCTTCCTATTTCAATTATTATTACCCCTCTTTTAAGAATGCATTTTTCACTCCCATGACATCTATTTTGGATTGTTAATGATAACTAGCGCTGCAATAACTCCAGGTACCCATCCACATAACGTTAAAATAAAAACAATAACTAAAGAACCACAACCCTTATCTAAAACAGCTAAAGGCGGGAATATAATTGCTAAAATTACTCTCCAAATATTCATCCGTGTAAATTTACGATTATTAATTAATCTATAGGTCCTATTAAAATCCTTTTGTTAAACCAACCTTATAAATAGTGAGCCCCTTATATTTTAAAAAAAATAAGTATTTAAAAACAATTACTTGTTTTTTGAAACTAATGATTATCAACTTATTAGCTTAATCTTCATTGTTTTTTTTTATTTTTACAAAAAAAAACAATGAAAAAAAATAATTTTAAATTAAAGTTAATTATTCCAATGCTTTTAATGTGTTTTGGACTAAGTGCACAAAACTATATAGATTTGTGGAAAACTGCATCATTAAATGAAACAGTTTCTAAGACAAAAGTTTTTAGAAATACAGTTCCTCAAGAATTCAAACTATTTACACTTAACCCTGTTGAGCTTAATAGTTTATTAGCAACTGCTCCTCAAAGGTTCACTACACCTTCTAATGCGATAATTGAGTTCCCAACAAACAATGGAGAAATTCAAAAGTTCCGTGTTTATGAAGCTTCTGTTTTAGACGCCTTATTACAGGCACAATATCCAACTATTAGATCTTATACGGCTCAAGGTATTGATGATCCATCTGCTATTGCAAGATTTAGTTATTCAGACTCTGGTCTTAATGTAATGATTTCATCTGCTAACTATGGAACTATTTACATAGATCCTTATACTAAAGATTTAAATCAATACATCAGCTATGCTACCAATTCTTTGCCCGAAGACTCTAGATCTTTCGAGTGTTTAGTTCAAGATACATTGCAGGATGAAGTTGTGTTATCTCCCTTAAATGCAGATGACGGAAAATTACGTACCTACCGTCTAGCACTAGCTTGTACTGGAGAATATGCCCAATATCATTTAAACAATCAAGGCATTCCTTCAAGCGCGACTGATGAAGTAAAAAAAGCTGCAGTTCTTACCGCCATGAATACAGCGATGACTAGAATAAATGGTGTTTTTGAGAAAGAGGTAGCTCTGACCATGGTTATTATAGCTAATAATACAGAAATTATATTTTTAAACGCAGGATCTGATCCCTATACCAACAATAATGGGGGTGTTATGTTGGGTCAAAATCAAAGTACAATTAATTCTATCATTGGTACTGCAAATTATGACATTGGCCATGTTTTTAGCACCGGTGGTGGTGGCATCGCTAGTCTTGGTTCGGTTTGTGGTTCGAGTAAAGCTCAAGGAGTTACAGGACTACCTCAGCCTATAGGAGATGATTTTTATATTAACTTTGTAGCTCATGAGATGGGACATCAATTTCGTGCCAACCATACGCAAAACAATAGCTGTAATAGGAATAATGCAACTTCTATGGAACCAGGAAGCGCATCAACTATTATGGGATATGCCGGAATTTGCTCACCTAACGTTCAAAGCGACAGTGATGCTTATTTTCATGCCATTAGTATTCAGGAAATGTGGGGTTTTATTTCAATATTGGGGGGATCTTCTTGTCCAGTAGAAACAGATACAGGAAACGCTCCTCCAACTGCAGATGCTGGTCCTAATTACACTATACCTAGAACAACTCCGTTTATTTTAAAGGGCATAGCAACAGATCCAGATACGGAAGATGTGCTTTCGCATAATTGGGAGCAAATGGATCAACAAATAGGAACAATGCCTCCTCAAAACACTTCCGCTTTTGGGCCTATGTTTAGATCTGAAAATTCACTTATTTCACCAAATAGATACATGCCTAAATTATCAACTGTGTTGAATGGTCAAACACAAACAACTTGGGAAGTAGTTCCTTCTGTAAGTAGAACTATGAAATTTAGATATACCGTTCGAGATAATGTAGCAGGTGGATCTTCATCAGCAAGTGACAACACTGTTATAACAGTAGATGGCGATTCAGGACCATTTGTAGTAACATCTCAAAATGCTTCTACTACTTGGTCACCACAATCCAATGAAACTATAACATGGGATGTTGCTGGAACTGATGTAGCACCGGTAGACAGTCCAAATGTAGATATTTTATTTTCTACCAATGGAGGACAAACCTATGATGTAGTGATTGCAGAAGACATTCCAAACAACGGAAGTGCAGAAATTTCTGCCCCAAACTTGAATACTACCAGTGGAAGATTTATGATCATTTCTTCAAATAATATCTTTTACGATATCAATGGTGGAGTAATTACAATTGAAGGTGAATTAGGAATTAATGAAAATTCTTTTGAGAATTTTGCGCTGTGGCCAAATCCATCAAATGGATCTATAAATTTAGCATTAACTCCTTTTTCTAATGGAGATATTGAAGTCTCTTTATACGACATTAGAGGGAGTCTTGTTTACAACAAGGGGTTTGAAACCAATGGAAGTTTGTTTGAAAAAGCATTAACTTTTAGTGGGTTAAACACAGGAATATACTTTATTAAAGTGAGTAACAGTGGCATTAGCAAAACAACTAAGCTAATCATAAAATAAAAGTTATAAACATAAAAAAAGCGAGATATTAATCTCGCTTTTTTTATGTTTATAACTTAATGTTCTGTGCAACTCGAACTAATTTCGTAGCTGTTTCATCTATACTAAAAATTATATCAAAGTAAATTTCACTTTCCGTTTTCATAATTTTTATCTTTCCTTTTTTTATCTTATAATAACCTGCTTCGCCTCTACAAAAGCACTCTTTACCATAAAGTAATTTCACATTGTTTAATTCTTCATCCATTAAATTTAGCACTGTTGTATTCTGTGGAATTTCAAAATGCAATGTTTCAGAGTAATCTCCGTCAGCAGTTCCTTCTGGTGATTTTTCTTCATATTTAAAATTAATAACTATAGCATTACCAGATGCTATAACCGGATAAATTGCACCAATAGTATCATCTTTTAAATTTAAATTAGAATGGTTAGAAATAACAACAGATACATCTCCGTCTTTTTCTTCTAGCCCATCTGCTAGAAGAATGACTTCTTTATGAGTTGTTAACACTACTTTTTTATTGTTTCCACAAGAATTAAATAAAAACAAAACACTTAATAAGGTAATTAATTTCATAATGTTTGATTTAAAATAAATGGTAGTTTTCAAATTTACAAATATAAAGTTAAGAAAAAGTCCAACACCATTCCTTTTGATATAACTAGCGACTAAAACACGTATCAAGATGAATTTATAAAAAATAAAAATTAGCCATCAAGCCTTTTATTGAAAGCGCTAAGAAATTCCTAGAAAACATCGAAAAAAATGTTACTAATTAAGTAGTATTAAGATGCTAATAATAATTATTTTTGTGGTTATCTGCTAAATATATAGCATTTTAAAAATCTGATTATGCAATTATCCGAACAAGAACAAGTACGAAGAGAAAAGCTCATACAATTAAGGGCCTTAGACATTAACCCATATCCAGCAGATTTATTTCCGGTGGATGCGATGACTGCAAATATTAAACAGAATTTTGAAAACGGTAAAAAAGTAATTATAGCCGGAAGATTAATGTCTCGACGGATACAAGGAAAAGCTTCATTTGCAGAATTGCAAGATTCAAAGGGGCGCATTCAAGTATATTTTAATAGAGATGAAATTTGCCCTGGCGAGGATAAAGTGCTTTACAATGAAGTCTATAAAAAACTATTAGATATTGGTGATTTCATTGGTGTTGAAGGAGAGTTATTTACAACTAAAGTAGGAGAAAAAACAGTAATGGTTAAGAGTTTTAAATTACTTTCGAAAGCTTTAAAACCATTACCATTGCCAAAAACAGATGGTGAAGGAAACACCTTTGATGAGTTTAATAATCCTGAATTGCGTTACCGTCAACGTTATGCAGATTTGGTGGTCAACCCGAAAGTAAAAGAAGTATTCATAAAGCGGACTAAGTTATTTACAGCGATGCGTACTTTCTTTAACAATAGTGGTTATTTTGAAGTTGAAACTCCTATCCTACAGTCCATTCCTGGAGGAGCAGCAGCAAGACCTTTTAAAACACATCATAATTCTCTAGACATTCCAATGTTTATGAGAATTGCATGTGAATTATATTTAAAGAAATTAATTGTAGGTGGTTTTGATGGCGTATATGAATTCGCAAAAACTTTTAGAAATGAAGGTATGGATCGTACTCACAATCCAGAATTTACAATGATGGAAATTTATGTAGCTTATAAAGATTACAATTGGATGATGGATTTAACTGAAAAATTATTGGAATTCTGTGCCACGGAAGTAAACGGAAGCTCAAAATCTATTTTTGGAGAACATGAAATTAACTTTAAAGCTCCATATGCTAGAGTAACAATGGCTGAATCGATTGAACATCATACAGGTCTTGATATATTAGGAAAATCAGAAAATGAAATTAGAGAAGCTGCTAAAGGAATGGGGATTGAGGTAGATGAAACGATGGGTAAAGGAAAAATAATTGATGAAATTTTTGGTGAAAAATGTGAAGCCAATTACATCCAACCTACTTTTATTACAGATTATCCAAAAGAAATGAGCCCTTTAACCAAAGTACATCGTTCTAACCCTAATCTTACGGAAAGATTCGAGTTGATTATTTGTGGAAAAGAATTAGCAAATGCTTATTCTGAGTTAAATGACCCAATAGATCAAAGAGCACGTTTTGAAGATCAAGTAAAATTAGCAGGACGCGGTGATGATGAAGCTACAGAATTTATAGATCAAGATTTTCTAAGAGCTTTGGAATACGGAATGCCTCCAACATCAGGAATGGGAATTGGAATGGATCGTTTGATTATGTTTTTAACTAATAACGCTTCCATACAGGAAGTGCTATTTTTTCCTCAAATGAAACCTGAAGTAAAGCAGGTGGCGATGAGTGATGATGAAAAAGTGGTATTTAATATGCTAAAAGCTCATTCACCTTTTGAATTAATCGAACTAAAAATTCAATCGGGACTAAGTAATAAAAAATGGGATAAGGTCATCAAGGGATTAACAAAAAGTGGAATTGCCAAAGTCAATAAAACCGAAGAAGGTTTATTTGTAGAAGTGATTTAAAAAAATAATAAATAAATAAATAAAATAAAACATATTTTGTTTAGCTATATTTGCTTATTGTTAAACACTATATGATTATGAACTATTTATTTTTACTTTTATCAATTAATATGCCGATTCAAACTATTAAAATTTTCAATTTTAATAAAAACTCTAATATATACAGTTGGAGGATAGTTGATGACAATGTGATGGGCGGCAGATCATCTAGTAATATAAGTTTAAATAAAGATGGCTTTGGAGTATTTAATGGAACCATATCATTAGAGAACTATGGGGGGTTTTGTTCGGTACGTCATGTTTTTAAAGCTTTAAAAGTAAATAACCAGAATAATATTTTCCTAAAAATAAAAGGAGATGGTAAAGATTATCAATTAAGAATTAAAGATAATTCAAGAAATTATTATTCCTATATAAAAACATTCTCCACCAACGGAGAATGGCAAGAAATAGAAATACCCTTAAAAGAAATGTACCCCTCTTTTAGAGGAAGAAGACTTGATGAACCTAATTTTTCTCATGACTATATAGAGGAAATAGTATTTTTAATAGGAAATAAAAAAAATGAGAACTTTGAATTAATCATCGATAAAATAGCGTTGAAATAATTTATTGAAAATGAAAATATTACTAACCGGAGCAACTGGATACATAGGAAAACGACTGCTCCCTCTTTTAATAGAAGAGGGCCATCAAGTTGTATGCTGTGTTAGAGATTTGGATCGTTTCCATCCTCCTTCATCCATACGGCCAAAAATTTCAATAATTCAAATTGATCTTTTAGACAAAGATTCACTTGATGCGATTCCAAAAGATATTGACGGTGCTTATTACTTAGTCCACTCCATGTCTGCATCTTCAAATTATCAAGCACTTGAACAAGAATCTGCAATTAATTTCAGAAATGCCCTAAACAAAACCCAAGTTCAACACGTTATTTATTTAAGTGGTATTGTAAATAATATCGAATTATCTAAACATCTTACTTCGAGAAAAACGGTAGAATTGGAACTCCACAAAGGAATCTATAATTTTACAACCTTAAGAGCTGGAATTATTATTGGATCTGGAAGTGCTTCCTTTGAAATTATTAGAGATTTAGTCGAAAAACTGCCAGTTATGGTTACTCCAAAATGGCTGAACACTAGATGTCAGCCCATTGGTATTTCGGATGTAATTGCTTTTCTTTCAAAATCTATTTTTAACTCTAAAACATTTGACCGAGATTTTGACATAGGGGGACCAGATATCTTATCTTATAAAGAAATGCTTTTAGAATTTAGTCGAATGCGAAAATTAAATCGGAAAATCTTTACTGTTCCAGTGATGACCCCTCGGCTTTCTTCTTATTGGTTGTATTTTGTAACATCAACATCTTATAAATTAGCTGTAGCACTTGTAAACAGTATGAAAATAGAGGTAATATGTCGCAATACCGATTTAAACAATATTTTGAAAGTGACTCCCATAAGCTATAAAAAGTCTTTATCGAAGGCCTTCGCTAAAATTAAAAACAATGAAATTGTTTCAAGTTGGAAGGATGCTTATGCTAGTAGTGGGTTTAGTAGTCATATTTCTGATTTTATTGAAATCCCAACCTTTGGATGTTTTATAGATCAACGAAGATTGGCATTTAAAAACAAGGAAGATTGTATTGAAAAGATTTGGAGCATTGGTGGACAAACTGGATGGTATTATGGAGACTGGTTATGGAAAATAAGAGGTTTTATAGATAGATTAGTAGGCGGAGTTGGACTTAGAAGAGGTCGTACGAGCCTTCATACCATAGATGTAGGCGATGCTTTGGATTTTTGGCGAGTACTGTATGCAAATAAAAAAGAAGGTCGATTGCTCTTATTTGCTGAAATGAAATTACCCGGAGAAGCTTGGCTTGAATTTAAAATTGAATCTGGCAAACTTATTCAAACTGCTACCTATAGACCTTTGGGACTTATGGGAAGGTTGTATTGGTATTTAGTATTACCATTTCATGGTGCTATTTTTAATGGAATGCTAAAAAAACTAACAAGTTCCAATGGATATTAGTATTTTTTATTTAAAATTATTGTAAGCTATGAAGATTTCCATATTTTGGTTCAGAAGAGATTTAAGGTTAGAAGATAATATTGCTCTTTATGAGTCGATTTCTTTAAAAAAGAACGTTTTACCAATCTTTATTTTTGACGACGACATTCTAAATGAATTACCCAATGATGATCCAAGAGTAAATTTTATATACCAAACACTCTTTGACATCAATCTTGTGCTTCAAAAACACGATACTTCTCTTTTAATATTAAAAGGTAAGCTCGAAGATGTTTGGAGTAAATTAATACAGAAATACACTATTGAAAGTGTATTTATAAATAAGGACTACGAACCTTATGCTATAAAAAGAGATCAAAAACTTGGAGAAGTTCTAAAATCGAATGGTATTGAATTGCATTCCTTTAAGGATCAAGTGGTTTTTGAAGAATCTGAAGTTGTTAAAGCTAATGGTGAACCATATACTGTATTTACCCCTTTTAAAAGAAAATGGTTGGCATTATATAATCCCTTAACATTAAAACCTAAAATTACTTTTGAAAATTTCCATCAGGTAAATTATCCATTTCCTAAAAAAGAAGAATTAGGATTTAAATCATCTAGTATCTATGTGAAAGATTTTGAGCTAAGTGGAGTTAATACGTATGCCGAAACTAGAAATTTTCCAATATTAGATTCTACAAGCTACTTAGGTCCCCACCTTCGATTTGGCACCATAGGGGTTCGCCAAATAATTGCAGAACTAAACCCTAGTAATGAGGTTTTTTTAAGTGAATTAATATGGAGAGAATTTTTTATGCAGATACTATTTCACTTCCCCAAGGTCGTAACAGGAAACTTTCGCCCAAAATATGACGGCATTAATTGGAGAAACAAAGAGGAAGATTTTGATAAATGGTGTCGGGGTCAAACCGGATATCCAATGGTGGATGCAGGAATGAGACAATTAAATGAAACTGGATATATGCACAATCGAGTAAGGATGGTCACCGCAGGTTTTCTCTGTAAACATCTCTTAATAGATTGGCGATTAGGAGAGGCTTATTTTGCAAAAAAACTATTGGATTTTGAACTTTCTTCAAACAATGGAAATTGGCAATGGGCAGCGGGAACAGGATGTGATGCCGCTCCATATTTTAGAATTTTCAATCCGATAGAACAATTAAAAAAATTTGATAAAACGCAAGGTTATATCAAAAAATGGATTTCAGAACTGGGGACAGCGGATTATCCTGAACCAATGGTCGAACATAAATTTGCAAGGACAAGAGCCTTGGAACAGTATAAAATTGGAATAAATAATATCGTTTAAAATAAAATAATATGAATAAAAACTATTTAATAATCGGAGGTTCATCCGGAATCGGTAAAGAATTGGTAAGCATACTTGCCAAAGAAGGTCACAATGTATTTGCTACCTACAACGAAAATAAAGTTGAAAATCATGACAAGGTACAGTATCAAAAATTTAATGTTTTAAACGACTCTCTAAACCTTGATATTTTACCAGATGAAATTAATGGTTTAGTTTACTGTCCAGGAAGTATTAACTTAAAACCATTCAAACGTTTTACAGACGAAGATTTTATTTCTGATTTTAAATTACAAGTTGTTGGTGCTACTAAAATCATTAAAATACTCATGCCAAGATTAGCAAAAGGTGGAAATTCTTCAATTGTGTTATTTTCAACCATTGCAGTACAAAATGGATTTAATTTCCATTCTCAGGTCGCCGTATCAAAAGGTGCTATTGAAGGTTTAACTAGATCATTAGCAGCAGAATTGGCACCAAAAATTAGAGTGAATGCTGTTGCACCTTCTCTTACGGATACTTCTTTAGCAAGCAAATTTTTAAATACACCTCAAAAGATAGCTGCTCAAGCTGAAAACAATCCATTAAAAAAAATAGGAACTGTAAAAGATGTTGCAGAAGCAGCAGCCTATCTAGTTACAGATAAATCTTCTTGGACAACTGGACAGATACTTCATGTAGATGGCGGATACTCAACTATAAAATAAGTATCCGTATTTAAAGCATACACAACTATTTAAAATATTTATATCAATTCTGTTCTTTCAATAAAAAGTTCCTAAAAAAATAATCTTTTCAGTGATTTTTTTTGATGATGAGAAAAATTTATATTTGCTATTATTTTTAAAAAAAAACCATGAAAAAACAATTATGCGTGTCAGCAATACTATTGATGTTTACACAATTTACATTTGCACAAGAAAGCAAACAAAATGTTGCAGTTAACTGGCTTAATGATAACGTAACTGATGTGAAAACCAATCAAAGTTTTGATATGAATTTTAGTAGACCTGGCAAATCTGGTGAAACTTTTAGATATTACCATACTGTAAATGGAATTGAAGTATATGATTCTTCTATAGCAATTCATGTTTCTAATAAAGACAAAGTAACCTATACTTCAAGTACTTATGACAACTCTGTTGAAACTATCGATACCAACCCAAACATAACTAATAATGAGGCTTTAAACATTGCAATCACAGCCTTAAATATAGAGGGTGTTATTTCACAAAAAGAAATAAAGATTTATGTATATAATAAATTAGAAGAAACAAAACTAGTTTACAGAGTTACCACAATGTCAGAATTTTTAAATGGCTATTGGGAAACTATTGTTGATGCTAAAACTGGTGAAGTATTAAGTACAAAAGACATCGCTATTTATGAAAAAGAACACAAAGCAGAATTATCAAAAAAAACAAAACTAAAAAAAGAAAATGCTGGATTTTCGAATAATATCGAAAAACCTTCAATTATGGCTGATGGTACGGCAATGGTATTTGACCCAGATCCATTAACTATCAGCACAAGTACTTATGGTGGAGCATACACAGATAATAACGATGAAAATAACGCAGAATTAGAAGCAGCCAGAACAGCTGTAATATTATATGAAATCGACTTTGACGGAACCCTATATACCTTGAAAGGGCCCTACACTGAAATTGCTTCACTACAAGCTCCAAGTACTGGATTATTTCAACAAGCCTCTCCTGATTTTGATTTTACAAGAAACGAACTAGGATTTGAAGCGGCTAATTGCTACTACCATTTAGATAAAAGCATGCGTTATATAAATGAAGATTTGGGAATTCCATTAGTTTCACTTTATAATAATGGTGTCCTACGTTATGACCCACATGGTTTTAATGGTGCTGACAACTCATCCTATGGCGGTGGAAATCTCAACTTTGGTCAAGGAGGTGTTGATGATGCAGAAGATATGGATGTTATTTTACATGAATTAGGTCACGGATTACACGACTGGATTACCAACGGAAATTTATCACAAGTTAATGGATTAAGTGAAGGTTCTGGTGATTATTGGGCGAATTCATACAAGAGAAGTTTAGGTTTTTGGGAAGAATCCGATGCTTCTTATTATTATGTTTTTGGATGGGATGGACATAACCCATTCTGGCCTGGACGTCGTACTAATTATACTGCAACATATCCTAGTGGCCTTACCGGTCAAATTCATACAGATGGACAAATATGGTCCAGTGCATTAATGGAAATCTGGGAAATTATTGGAAGAGATAAAACTGATGCTGCTTTTTTAGAAGGTTTAGCTATGACTAATTCTGGAACAAATCAACAAAATGCAGCTATTGCAGTTAGACAGGCAGCTATAGACATGAATTATACCTGTGACGAAATTGATGCTTTTACATTACGTTTTGAAGCAAGAGGGTATGATTTACCAGTTTATGAATGCGATACTTCGGCTTGTGCTATCACTGAAATTAGCACTTCTAACTTATCTGAATGCAATAACAATGACACACCAGGTAACATAACAGATGATTTCTTTACAGCAGATGTAACTGTTAATTTTGTAAATTTACCAGATGCAGGTTCTCTTGAATTGAGTGGTGACGGTACTGGATCCATTTCAGTTTCAGGATTAACTTCACCACATACTTTTATAGCTGTTCAAATGCCTGCTGATGGAGAGGCTATTAATTTATCTGCTTCATTTTCTGATAATACAGGATGTAATACTAATGAAACTAATGCAGGTACCGCTCCTGAAAATTGTAGTGTTTTAAGTATTAATGATGACACTATTTTTGAAATATCAATATTCCCTAATCCTGCTGATAATATTATTATGTTAAATAATATAACACAAGCATATAATATAGTTGTGTATAATTTACTTGGACAAAAATTAATAAGTCAAAAAGTAGATATTAATACTAATACTATAGATGTAGCTAATTTAGCTAAAGGAACGTATGTATTAAAGTTTGATACTTACAATGAAGTTTTGATGTTTATTAAAAAGTAAACTTGTTTATAAAATAATTTTCACTAAGAGGAATTGTAGAAATGCAATTCCTTTCTTATTTTATAAATTAACATATCACGTTATCATTAAACTATAAAAATCCTATGATTACTTTTTTATTTATTTTGATGATTATAAGCTAAACGAGCGAGCATATTTTTCTTGAAAATTCTTATGCAGACTTAAAAAAGATTCATGAAGACCATCCAATTTAAAATATAAAAGACAGTAAATTTTAGTTATTATTTAATAGTTTGGGGAGTAATATTTGCTTTATAAAATTTGGATTTGCAAAATGCATATATCATTAGAAAAACTATTTAATGACTAATGGAGCAAATGTTAAAAATCATTTTTAGTCATTTATACTAAATATTCTAAAAGTGGTTAATACCTGAGCGAACTATTTGATAATTATTAATTAGTTTAATCTGTAAAAATAAAATCCAATGAGGTGGAAAATTGAAATGATTTCCAAAGCAAAAACTGACTTCATTTGCGTAAAATTTATTCACAAAGCAGGTTAATACTTTGCTGATTTACCATTTGCAGCTGAATCTTTTATAAAAGCTCTTAAATCATCATTAGCTTTAATTAAATCTTCATTTCGCAAATACATCATGTGGCCACTTCGGTATCCTTTGAAGGTAAAACGATCTTTCATTTTTCCGCTAGGATCAACCTGTGATAAGGAATATTTAGCAGCAAAATAGGTGGTTGCTCCATCGTAATAACCGGATTGATTGAGAACTTTTAAATAAGGATTAGTTGCCATTGCCTCTCGTAAAGCGTCCCTTGTATTATTATTACGTCTATCCCAAGGATTTACATTTCCGAACATATTATACTTTATATCTGTAGAGAAATTTAACTCTGTTTTGATATAATGGTTAATTGCTGGAGTAAAAGAATGTAACCAAGAAGTAAGCTCTGGACTATAATCTGGTCTTGTACCCGCTTCCATTTTATCCAAGCCTAGATAACGAGAATCCAACCTTCCTATAGTTTGACCTGTTTTATCACGCAACAGATCTTTCCAAAAGAAACTAGTAGGAACTTCTAAATTATGTTGCAAAATAGCTTTTTTACTCAGTCCAGAATAGTATGACATTTTTTCGGCTACTTCATTTCTTTCTTCATCACTAATAAAGCCACCTTTTGCAAGTGCTGGCATTAATGTGTTGATGGCATATTCTTCAGCCTCAGGGAGTATCTCTAATAGATCTTTATTTTGTAATACAGAAGGCAATGCGTTGTGATACCAGGCAGCAGCTGTAAAGTAAGGTAAATTAATTGCTGAATATATAGGCTGACCCGTGCTGTAAAGATTATAATCTGCTGGAGAAACTAAAATAACTCCATTTAAATACATCCACTGTGAGTTTTGCAATTCATTAGAAAGACCCATCACACGAGTACCTCCATAACTTTCACCAATAATGTATTTTGGAGATTCCCAACGATTATGCCTACTTACAAAAGTATTCACCCATTCAGCCAAATATTTAATATCTGCATTAATACCAAAAAATAATTTCTTGTCTGGCATTTTTCCTTCTTTATCAGCAACCATTCGAGAGTACCCTGTATTAACAGGATTTACAAAAACAATATCTGCAACATCAATTATAGAATTTGGATTACTTCTAAACCCATAAGGTTGTGTCGGATAACCTTCTTCATCTATATTTAATATTCTTGGACCTGTATAAGCTATATGCATCCAAACAGATGCAGAACCGGGACCTCCATTAAAAGATATAATCAATGGTCTATTAGCCCTGTTTTTTACATTGTTTCTGGTATAATAAGTATAAAATAGTGTTGCCATGGGAGCACCTTCTTTATCCCAAACTGGTTGTGTGCCAGTTTCAGCAGTATATGAAAAGCTTTGGCCTTTTACAGTAGTATTGTGTGTGGTTATTACAAGAGTATCCAAAGGTATAGATCTACTTTGAGAGAAAGACAAAAGGGTCACTAATAACATAAAAGCAGTAAATAAGTATTTCATAATAATGATTTGTTGATTTTAAAATTTAAATATACTTAATGACAAAAACTATCTGTGTTAAAATAAAATTTAATTTCAATTTTGGTTTTATTATTTAGAATTATTTTAAAATTCAATTAAATAATTTATTAATAAAATCAAAATTGTACTTTAGTAAAAAAAAAAATGAAAAAGCATTTTATTCTCCTACTAACACTATTGGCTTTATTAACGATGTCTTGTAATAGTGATGATGGGTTTACACCTATTGATGATGTTGACCTAGGTCCAGTTGCTCCTTTGGTTTTTGAAACCAAGCTTTCAGAAATGGGAGTTTTCAGTGGAGAATTATCTAATTTAGAACCTAATTCAAACGTACATCTTTACGATTTAAATAGCCGGCTCTTTTCAGATAATGCACATAAACAACGTCTAATTAGAATGCCCGAAGGTGAGGCTATGCAATATAATGGCAATAGTTTATTTCCCTTATTTCCTGACAATACGTTGATATCTAAAACATTTTATTTTTACGAAGATGAAAGCAACACTGCTTCAAATAAAATAATTATTGAAACTCGTATTTTAATTAAAACAGAGGGAACTTGGAAATTAGGAGATTATATTTGGAACGATGATATGACAGAAGCTATATATTCTGATGATGGAATGCTAGTACCTATTAGTTATTTAGATGCTGAAGGAATCGTTCAAGAAGTTCAATATCAAATTCCATCTAATCAAGACTGCATTTCTTGCCACCACAATTATGATATTGCTTTTCCAATTGGACCCAAGTTAAGATCTATGAATTTTAATCCAAATAATGAAGAGACTTCTATCAATCAGCTGCAACATTTCATCAATATCGGAATGCTTGAAGGAATTTCAAATATTTCAGATATAACTGTTTTAGCAGACTGGGAAGACGAAGAAAATTATGATATTTTTGAAAGGGGAAGAAGTTATATAGACATTAATTGTGCTCATTGTCATCAACCAGGAGGTCTTGTACCAACAGGTTTTTTATTAGATTTTAGATTGGAAGCCGAGTTTTCAGAAACAGGAATTTATGAGCATAGAGGTCAAATAGAAGACCGCATACAAAGTAACACTCCCGATTATTTAATGCCTATAATAGGAAGATCTATAGTTGATGAGGAGGGAGTAGCTATGCTTATTGAATATTTAGAAGCAATTGAAGAATAATTTATTTTTTATATTAATTCCTCTTTATTAGAATGTAAAAACATTAATTTAGTAAACTAATTAAAATAAATAAAATGAAAAACCTATTCTCATTAGTAGCATTTGCATTAACAATGTTGTTAAATTTTCAAAATGTCTCAGCACAAAACATATCTCAGAATGAAGATAGACCAGAAGTTATAGCAAAAAATCAACTTGTAAATTTATCTGACCAGTTAGCGTTAAATGGAGATCAATCTAGAACTTTATTCAGAGCTTTAGTAACTAAAGAAGTTAGCATCAGAAAATCTGAACTTGACGAAAACAAAACAACGATGGTTATTGACAAGAAAAATGCAAATGAATTATTTTATATTGAAATGAAAAAGACTTTAACTGCTCAACAATTTACAAAATGGGAAAGTTCTTTGAATAAATAATATTGCCATTTATTGCATAAAAAACCCGCTTCAAAATGAAGCGGTTTTTTTATGCAATAATATTTGATCAATTTTTTACGCTATGCACATACAATTCTTGTCCAATACTTATAGTATTACTAACCAAACCGTTGTATCTTTTCAATGCATCTATTGTTATATCAAATTTTCGAGATATGCTATATAAAGTATCTCCTTTTTGAACAGAATAAGTTTTAACTTTTGAAGACTTTTCTTTCTTTCTTTTGTTTTTTTTACCTAAAACTTCGACATCATAACTGTAAAGCTGATATGTTTCAATAATATTTATTAATTTTTGCGGATATTTTGGATCAGTTGCGTAACCTGCTTTACGCAAACCCTTTGCCCAAGATTTATAATCATTTTTTTTATATGAAAATAGCTCTTCATAGCGAGAACGTTGTGTTAAAAACAAAGAATGGTCTCTAAACGAATACTTAGGGTCTTTATATTTTCTAAAACATTCCTGCAACTCATCATCATCATGATATACTCGCTGACCAGTCCAACCTTTATGGCACTTAATACCAAAATGATTGTTAGATTTTTTACTTAATGCAGATCTTCCAGCACCACTTTCCAAAATACCTTGAGCCATTGTAATACTGGCTGGTATACCATATTGCAACATTTCTTCTTTTGCTATTTCACTGTAATTATCTATATAAATACGAACAACTTCTGTATAAGAAGCATTCTTAGGTATTGCTTTTATTTTAGTTTCATTGATAATTACTTTTGTGCTTTCAATTTTAGGTTTTTTTTGAATTCTTTCTACTTTAGAAAGTTCTTTATTAGATGATGCAGTAAGCTTCTTTTTAGATTTACAACTCAA
>Ga0257120_1000387_pt1 | contig 32893 bp, 54 predicted proteins | sample SI106_10metaG_FD_190153 | JGI IMG/M metagenome (GOLD analysis project Ga0257120, IMG submission 190153) | Marine microbial communities from Saanich Inlet, British Columbia, Canada - SI106_10 | ecosystem: Environmental > Aquatic > Marine > Inlet | place: Canada: British Columbia | collected... | reverse complement strand
AATAGACTTATTTATTCTACTCTTAAATGTAAAAAAGGACAAATGTTGAAATATAAGACCTATCAACATGTTCAGTATAATAAATTAAAAGAAGGGGTTAGATATCAACTTTTAATTTTCTTAAAAAACAGTGATTATAATAAATTCTTAATTTAAATGTTATGAGCGATTCAGTAAAGAAGTACTACGAAATGGTTGAAGATGGTATTTTAAAAGATACTACATTATCACCCAAACCAAATATTGATAATTACCTTGTTAGTGAAGGACATAAGAAAGAAGCTTACACCATCTTATGTACGTACCAATCGGAATCTATAATAGAGGCAGCTAGAATTTTAAAGATTGGGAACTAACGAAGTTTGGTATAGTATAGAGAATAATTTAAGTTACCCTCATGTTGACGGAGTAGTTTGCATAGGACCAACTACTTTTTGTTCTTACAAAAATACAATCCAGGCAAGTATAGACGCTTTTAATAATAGTGTAGTCTGGACTGAAATGTGGGACTTAGAAGATGCTAAATCTAGATTAGATGAAGGTCATGTTCTATTTATAGGAGTAGATAAAGATGGTCCCCTTGCTCATGTTTGGTTTGACAACGATTATCTTTATAATATGTACGTTAATCCTAGACGATCAGAAGGTTACGGAGTTAACTTTGTACAGTTTTGCCTTCAATTTATAGTTCATGATAAGATACGTTTATATTGTGATGACTGGAATATTAGAGCACAGAAATTTTTTGAAAAGATAGGATTTGAAAAAAATAGTTGAAGTTAGTAATTTATTATCAAAGGAAGATATAACTTTCATTATGTCTAATCTTACGCTTCTAGGTGAACTTAGAAATGAGGACGAGACTTTTAACAGATCTATTTACATTGCCAAAAGAGAGAATAAGTTATTTACTTACTTGTTCGATAAATGTGATAATACTTTTTTTGAACACTTTGGGAAGAAACTTAAGAGCCATGAATTATACTTTATAAAATACTACAAAGGAGATTATATTAAAAAGCATAATGACAATTGGCAAACATCTACAAGTTCTGGCAGACTCTATTCCTTAGTAGCACAAATGACTCATCCTAATTTGTATAAAGGAGGAGATACTATAGTTTATGGAGATAAAGAAATAAAGCTTTCGAAAAATCAAGGAGACGGTATAATTTTTCCTAGTAGCATTAATCACGAACTAACAGAAATAACAGAAGGAATAAGGTTTTCTTTTGTAGTTATGTTCAAAGAAACTCTAAAGTTTCCTCTCTTATAGTTGTTTTTCAGAAAAAAGTTTCTTATATTTAAGTATGAATCAGTTACCTTATAAACCTCGTTTTTCTAGACAATGGATTGAAACGAAAATACGAAAGACTCACTACAAGAAACCTTATGATAGATTTATGTGGTGGAGAAGTTATACTCCTAAGAATAAAGCTCTAGATAAAAGAGCTTCCTTTAGGGATAGAATTTTAAATGGTGACTTCGAACAAGCAACTTATCTACTTGAAATCGACTTAGCTCAACATACTATGAACGACAAGTATCTGAATACTATTACAACAAATGGTGAGTCCGATACCGGTAAGTATCATAGTGAAACTGCAATCGATAGAGCTCGTATCAAACGATTGAACGAAGACTACGAGAAAGACGAACATAACAAGTTAGAAGATATACGTAAAGGGTTTGTACTGCATCTTAAAATGACTAAAGAGCAGTATGACAAGGAAGTAATTAAGACTACTTCTAAAGATTTATTAGCCTTTTATGACAAGATGTCCGATAAATATGGGACATATTGGAAACCTTTATCTTATGTTAAGAAAACATAGATATTTATAAGTAACACTAATTATTAACTAAATTTAGAATTCATGAAAGTTATTATCATTTTATTAATTATTGCCATCGGAATCGGAGTATATCTGTGGAAGCGTGGTGATCAAGACGGTGATGGTGATGTCGATGTAAACGACATTAAAATCTCTGCCAAAGAAGTTTCTAAAGAAGCCAAAGACAAAATCGAAGACGTGGTCGATGACGCCAAAGAAGTTGTCAAAAAGGTGACTAGAAAAAAACCAGGTAGGAAGAAAAGATCCTAGTATGCAAAACCTAAATGTTGACATTAATCAAACACTTCCGGTTGTATGCGAGGAATGTAATGAGAAGTATTTTGAACAAAGACTACTCCTCAGAAAAGCCTCAGGACTACTCACGGGTCAATCGAAACCCACCTATATCCCAATCCCCGTCTTCGCCTGCACAGAGTGCGGACACGTTAACGGAGATTTCCTCCCAAGAGAAATTGAATCGCTTGATAAGGAATAGTTATTCCGGACTACACGAATACGGACAATCAAAGGAGTGGGATCATTAGATCCCATTTTTTTTTGCCTACTTTTTTTTAAATAAGTTTAAGAATATTTTGTATTTTCCTCGTTGAAAGCATATTTATTACCGATGAACGCATCTTCGTTCACGACAATCGTTTTTCCCAACCGTTTTCTCATATTGTTTCATAATTGGTAACCGTTTTTTAATTGTTGCAGTCGCAAAGCAGTAATTAGTATGAGACTATTATTATTTTTACTTAGTTTCCTTTTTAGTTTTAGTTTAGTTGCACAAGAACTGAAAATAGGGGACGTAGAGAATAACATCGTTCTAGGTGAGCTAGCTGGTAACAGAGACTTATCATTCGGAGTAAAGAATGTATTAGAGGAAGTTGTCCAAGACTACGGCTGGTATCTCAATCCTAATTCAAACAACATTTTAGAAGTTGAACTGCTTTATTTTGACGTTCAGAGAAATAACGTTCAGTTGGCAGCATTCGCTAAAAACATAGACGTATATCAAATAGTAGCTAGAGGTACTTTTACCAGAGAAGGTAAAAAACCTAAAAAAGCAACTGCAAAAGGAGTTGCTAAAAGCATATCAACAGCTACATTAATCATAGATCAAGGAGGTAACTTCTCCCAAGCTAATGTTTCATCAGCAATTAAAAAGCTTTGTGAACAGTTAGTTAAAAAGTTAAAAATGGAATTATGAATAAAGTAATTAATATAATATTAAAAATCGAGAAATGGCTCTCTGATCAGGTACATGATATGTACCCTGGGCTGACTAAACACATGAAAAAAAAATGAGACAACTACTTTTAACCCTTTTATTAGTACCTGCTCTAGCTCTAGGTCAATCATCTTCAGATGGTATAGACATAGACTTAGACTTTAAAGGTACGACCTCAGGTCAAAACGATATTACTAAAATTCAGGTTAATGATACCTTAGTGTTTGCACTAAATATTACTGATTTGAACGATAGTAACGACGTTACTTATATTCACACTGATGTAGAATACAATAAGAACGCTTATACGTTACTAGACCCAGTATGGAAAGTATCAGGAGCGAATAATAATTTATTCTTCTATGACGATACAAAATGGAATCCTAACACAAATTACGACCTTAATGACTTATGGGCACAATGGTCTGGAGGAGGAGGAAATTATGCCTCTACTACTGGATGGAAAGTAGGACATTGGACAACACAGTATACTAGTGCATTTGCTGGAGATTATGTTGAACTACACTTTATAGCTAAGACTACAGATAATGCAAATTATGCAAAAGCAATAAATGTAACAATGGCTTCAGTAACTGATAACAATACTGGATATACTTATCCAATTGGTAAAGTTAGAGGACACGATACTCAGTTTATATCTCAAGTACCTTTAGAAGATTTTGATAACAATGTATATATTAAAGTAGAAACTAGTTCAAATGTAGATGCAACTAAAATTAAAGCAACATTAGGTAAAGGATCAAATAATGAAACTATTACTACTTTAAATTTAGATGCAAATGGAGAAGCTAATGTAACAGAGTACTTTAATAGTTCTTCAGAGACTTATCATATTACTTTCGATTGGGATGGAACAGAACAAGAATGGCAAGATTTAAAAGATGATGCAATTACGATTTCAGATGCTGTCTTACTATTAAAAGAAACTGGAGACTTTGAACACGGTAATGCCGGTAATGCTTATGAGCATCCTGTTCAGTACATAGCTACAGATTTTGATGCTAACGGAACTCTTAATAATCAAGATTCATTTGATCTATTAGCACACGTATTAGATGTAGCAGATGTATTTGTTAAGTACATAGAAGATACATTTAGTTCTGGTTTTGCATTAGTACCTAGTGCTGTTTACAATGCAATAACAATGAACAATTGGACAGATGAAGACTTACCTGATATGGGGGATGGAGCATTTAGTGTAGATCTATCAAATGGAGATGTTAATTTAGCTTATAAATCTGCTATGTGGGGTGATGCTAACTTATCTCACGGAACAGTACAAGATAATGCAACAGGATCAGGAGTTACTTATTCTATAGCTAACTCTTCACCATTAACTTCTAAATCAATGACTCAATATGCAGCATCAGATTCTACAGTAGAGGCTACATTAGTTACTGAGATAAAAGACAATGGTAATGTTCATGTTGAATTTGAAATTTTATCTGATGATACAGCAGCATTACAATTAAAAGTAAATTACGATAGTTCAAGATTACAATTTAAAGAAGTAATATTTGACACAGGTGACACCACTACTAACTTCGGTAACTCAGATTACTCATCAGTTAATATGGGTAGTATAATCCAAAATGGAGGAGCTATACCAGTCAATTCAACAATGAAAATTGTATTTGAACCATTAGAAACAATAACATCCGCTGCAGGATTAGTAAGTATAAGAAATACTGATGCAGCAAGCACAGAAGGATTACAACAACATTTAAATATACAATAATGAAGAAACTTACTTACTTACTATTCGCCATACTTGCAGTATCATGTATGAAAGACGAAGAAATGTTTATCGATGCTCCTGTTGATTCTCAGTTAGAGATATTAGATATAGAAGGATTAAAATTTCAAAGCAGCGATATAACAGATGGTTCATTATGGAACTTTAAAACATTAACAGAGGGAAAATATACTCTAGAAATTAGAAATCATTTTAAAACATTAATATCAAAAAATAAATTCAACGCTGAAATCGGAGATAATGTATCTAAATTTTATACTAAAGCGCTCCTAGACGGTGACTATACAATAGTCATATTAAATGGACAGGACGTCATCCATGAGAGGAAATTAACAATACGTTAAATGAAAAAAATAATTATCGCAGTAATAAGTTTCGTAATGGTTGGGTGTGCAAACCCTTCCTTGGAAAGAGGATTCGAATCCTTAAGTGAATCATTAGCAGAGTTAGATGCAGCTATTATAGCATTAGATATCGAACAAATGCAAAATGATATAGCAGATGCACAGGACGCAGTAGACCAAATGACATTAGACATGGAAGCTACTGAAGCAATGTTGCAGGAGATGGCAAATAGTCTAGCATGGAGTGACGATTTCGACACTACTATTCTAGGTCAATTAACAGCCATGGAGCAGATTGTACTTAACATTACTGTTAGGTTACAAGACACTCTCACAGTTGTAGAAAGTATGGCAACAACAGAACAAGTCCAAGCCCTATTAGCTAATGTACAAGATGCTGGAAATAAAATAAAGCAACTAGTAGCAAGAGCTGACTACGATTATGATGGAGTTATTAATGCATTAGATCAATGTCCTGATACTCCAATAGAAGAAATAAACGAAGTAGATGGAAACGGATGTAGTCCATCTCAATTATCTAATTAAAATGAGTAAAGAAAAAAAAGAAGGATTCTTTTCAAACGTCAGAAATCAATTAATAGCAGGAGCTGGAGTAGTGTTAACTACCTTAGGTACTGTATTTACTGATAAGATCGAAGAGTTATTCGGAGTAGAAGATGATACAGCAATTGAAGTCGTTCAAGAACAAAATGTAAATGTTGAAGGACCCACGATTACTATCAATATTCCGGAACAACAAAGAGATACTGTAGTTAAAAAAGTTTACGTTAAACCTAAACCTAAATTAACAGATACAGAAAAACGTAAGAAAGAAATCGACTGGTAAGAATAAAAAAAGAAGGGCCCGAATGTCGCAAATTCAGACCCCTCACATAGTTTCGAAAGAACTTGATTGGTAACCTTTAAAATTAACTAACTATGAATTTAATTAACTTTTTCGCAAGCCCCTTCATCTTAATGTATGAAGAAATCTTCGAGCAACCAACTTTATTATGGAAAATTTGGCAAGCTTTTTTGCTAGTATGGGTATCTAGCTTATTTTTATTGTTTATTGTAGGCTGGTCTGGCTTAGTAATTGAACTAATTACTAACCCATCATCATTCGACAACGCAACATTCGGGGTATTCGATACCCTTGGGTAAGTACATTAGTGTATTATTCGTAATATTCGGATTTGCACTAGTAAATGGACAAGTCGTCGGAAAGACTACGACTGAGAATTATCAAGCGGAATTTGAGAGACAAGCCTCGTTATACTCAATTCCCGAATACTTTGGTGATCCAGTACCAGTAGCTCTTCTAGACGTAGGTTTAACAGATGACATATTGCTACAGTATCCTGAACTAGGGGACTACCGTGTAGGCTTAGGTCTAACAAATATTACTGTAGCTTTTTTAGATGAAACTTTTAGATTTGAATTTGTAGAAACTAAAGATGAGATAAAGGACCGTATGATTGTACAGTTCAAAGCATCTCAGAAAGGATTTACTGCTAATGAAATAGAGATAAGAGGAAAGATAACTCTTGCTCGATATTTTGCTTATGTAGAGATCTATGACTTTTCTATATCTGAAGATGAATCAATCAATTTAAAAGACGGAGTGAAAAATACTCTTGTGACCAGACTTGGGCTCCAAGTTAAAATGGTCGATGCTCAAACCGGTCTATATATGACTGGTTCGGGATTAGGACTCGCTACAACTACTAGAGAGGTGACCATACTTAATGATCAAAATTTATCAGAAGTATCTTTCAATCAATCATCGATTGGGGTATCAACACGTAAAGCATTAGAGACAGCAGTTGCTAAGATCGTTAAAAGAATGATAAGAAAGAAAATATTTGATCACTAATTCAAGTGTTATGAGATGGTTACTATTCATAGTAATTGCTGCGATGGGGATGTTCAAGGGCCATTCACAGGCCCTTGTTCAAACCTATACTGACAGATGTACAGGAGAAGTCAAAGTAATGACTGTACAGATGAACAGCTCTACTGTGGTGGCTTATTATAATAGATCTAGAGTCTTTACAGCGGCTGAGTTTACTAACGGTACTTTAATAACATGGTTAGAAGAAACTTATTCATGGTGGCAAGCATTATCACCTTGTTCAACAAATAATGCTACGTCTAATACAACTCAACAGACGACTCAAAACGCTACAACAAACGCTACTAATGCAGCATCTAATGCTACTAGTAATGCTACCAGTAATGCAACATCAAGTGCTGCTGGAACAACAGGTACAACTGGGACTACCGGAACAACTAATACAGGTAGTACTAATACAGGTACAACTAATACAAACACATCAAATGGAAATACAGGATCAACAGGATCTTCAAGCTCAGGAAGCTCAGGATCATCAACAGGAAATGGATCAAGCAGTGGTAGTTCAGGAAGCTCCTCTGGATCAAGCAGTTCAGGAAGCAGCGGAGGAGACTCTGGTGGATCAAGCTCAGGAGGGAATTCAGGCAGTTCTTCAAATGATAACTCAGGAGGAAGTGATTCCGGCAACAGTGGAGGAGGAGACTCTTCTGGCGATAGCAGCTCAGGAGGGAGTGAAGATTCAGGTGGGTCTGATAGCTCGGGTGATAACAGTGGTTCGTCAGATTCAGATAACTCTTCTGGGGATGGAGATAGCAGCGATGGTGATTCGTCAGGAGGAGAAGAAAGTGATTCAGGAAGCGAAACAGAAGAAAAAAAAGACGATTCAAAAAATGAGGAAAGTAAGGATGAAAAGTCTGACGAAAAGTCTGAAGAGAAATCTGAAGAAAAAGAAAAAGAAAAAGAAGAAGAAGTAGAAGAAGATAAGAAAGAAGAAAAGGAAGAGGAAAAAGAAGAAAAAGATAAGAAAGAAGAGGAAGAAGAAGAAAAAGATAAGAAAGAAGAAAAGGAAGAAGAAAAGGAAGAAGAAAAGGAAGAGGAAAAGAAAGAAGAGGAAGAAGAAGAAAAAAAGGAAGAAAGTAAAGAAGAAGAGGAAGAAGAGGAAGAAGAAAAAGAAAAGACTTTAACCCCACCAATTGTTACAGCTAACTTGGTAACAATGCAAATGATGGATGGAGCACTAACTAATGCTGCATCTTTTGGTTATTCACAATCATCACTAACAGGAGAAGATACCTATGCAGCTAATGCAATGCTCTGGTCTAATCTTAAACAGTATAGTATTAACTTATCAAATAGTCATGTATACTTTAAATACGATAAACCAGTAGATTATTATATTGATAATCCTATGACTGGAGGAAAAGATAAGCTAGGTACTCATATGGAGAGAGGATCTATATTGAAAGTACAATCTATATCAGCAGGATATATGAGAATGTTTTCAACTCATATTGCTACAGCAGGTATTAGTGATGTATATATGGGACAGAAAGATAATAAATGGAAAGGATTTGTAGGTGGATGGGCATTAACTGGAATGTCAATATTCCCAGAAGGGAGTAAACCTATTTTGGTAGCAGCAGTTACAGTATTTGGTACTAAACCTTTTAATTTTAAAAAATGGGATAGGTTAACTGTTTCACCTATGCTTGCTTATTCTATGACTCCTATAACATTTGATATTAACCTAATGTATCCACAAGGTAATTATCATGGTACATGGATAGCAGGTAGTAACTTTGATTTTAATTTAACTCAAAGATTTAAAGCTAACATAGGAGGAACTTTAATTGGAAATACTGGACCAGGAATACCACTTTCATGGGCAATCACAGTAGGCTCTAGATTCCAATTCTAGAAACTATTTATATTAAATAACGTTACACTAAAAACAGTTTTCAATATTATGAACTATATAAAACGTAAATGGATGAGCTTTAGAGACATATTTAAAGACGAAAACGATATCAATGAAAAATCAGTAGTTGGTTTCGCAGCTTTCATAATCATGGTAATATTTGCATTTGCAGATTTAATTACTGGATATGTAGGCAAAGATTTAGTTATCAATGAGTACATATACAACTCATTTGTATGGATTGTATTAGGTGCTTTTGGTATTGCAGAAGCAGGAAAAGCTTTTGGACAAAGAAATAAATAAATTATGAAATTAGAAGTATTAAGATTCAGCTCACAGAGCGATTCTACACTCGGGTTATTATTCGATGTGACTAATGGTAGAAAGTTTTTATGTTTCACTATAGAAGATGAAGCAAGAGAAACTAAAGTAAAAGGAGAAACTAGAATACCTCAAGGTACGTATAAACTTAATTTACGTAAAGAAGGAGGATATCATAACAGATATGTTAAGAAGTACGGTTCAATGCATAAAGGCATGATTCATGTACAAGATGTACCGAATTTTACTTACATACTATGGCATACCGGTAATACTGACGAACATACAATGGGATGTTTACTATTCGGAGATACATCTCAGCAAAATATTTCTAAATCAGGATTTATAGGAGCTTCTACTGAAGCTTACAAAAGAGTTTACCCATCTATAGCAGAAGCTATTGAAAGAGATGGAGAAGCAGAAGTAACATATATTGACTTTGACGAAGGAATTATCCACGGATAGTTGCTCGTCTGAGAAATATTTATTATATTGTATTATATGAAAGTAAAAGGTTTACAAGGATACCTACTGTTCGCTATATTAGGCGGGTTCGTAGCTTGGATGATATGGGGTCAACCTAAGATAAGTGTTGACATAGAGTCTTATGAATTAAAGATTCAGCTATTAGAACAGAGAATCGATTCTATAAATACTCAGAATAATGCTTTGAAATTAGAAGCTGATTCATTATATTTAAGAATAACCTCTTACGATCAAGAGATAAAGAAATTAAATTCTAGAATTTATGTTATTAAGAAACAAACAGAGCAAAAAATTAATGCTGTTGATAGTATGTTTGATGATGAGCTTCAACAGTTTTTCGCAAACCGCTACAGACAGCATAAAGATTCAATTAACTAAGCCTATAGCTAAGTTAGTTATTAAAGACTTAATTCAGTTTGATGGACTATCAACTGAAATGCTTACTATGCAGTCTATTCTTACTGAGACTAATAATAAGTTACTCACTCAGAACCAATTAGTTGTTAATTTAGAGCTACAAAATAACAATTTACAATCAGTTATCTCAGGTCTGAATAAGAAATATGATGTTCAAACTAATCTTTCCAAGGATTTGGAACTAGCTTTAAAGAGACAAAAGAGACAATCTACTATTTATAAAATAGGAGCGGGTATCGGTGCAGCAGCTACTCTTTTATTGCTAGTACAATGATAAAAAGATTTAAACAGAACATATTCCCAAGTATTATAGCAATTTCAGCATTGTCTGTTAGTGCTTCAGCTGCTTTCTATTCAGTTAGCGGACTATCTAAACTATTTGCAGGAGCTACATTTGAAGTAATTATAATGGCTGGTTCATTAGAGGTAGCAAAGTTAGTAATTGCATCTCTTTTATACCAGTACTGGAATACAATTAATAAGCTTCTTAGAACGTATCTCTCTATAGCTGCAGTAGTATTGGTACTCATTACTAGTATGGGTATATACGGCTTTTTAAGTGCAGCATATCAAGATACTTACAGACAGTTAACAGTTAAGAATAATCAAGTAGCATTTCTAGAACAAAAGACAGATTTTTATGGAAAGGATGTGGCAAGGTATGATCAGGAACTTGAAAGAATCTCTAATAACATTTCTACTCTATCTGGTGCGAAAGCGACCTCGATTCAAGTACGAGACACGACATCATCTACAGGCTTTCGATCAACAGTTAGTACTGCCGAACTTAGATTATCCCAAAGTCGTATTAATGTTGAAGAGGAAAATAGAGCATCTGTTCAATTAAAAAGAGAACAAGTAGCTGATAGTCTTCAGAAATACCAATTAGAAATATTAGATTTAGAGAATAATACAGATGTAGCAGGAGAGTTAGGACCACTAGAATACCTTTCTGGATTAACTGGCACTCCAATGGATAAGATTATTAATATACTACTCCTTGTAATTATATTTGTATTTGATCCTTTAGCTATTTCATTAGTAATAGCAGCAAACTTTGCCTTCGATCAAGCTAATAGAAAAAACTTATATGATGAATATGAGGATGAGGTTGAAGATGACTTATGGGATAGTAACGATAGTACTAAAGAATCAGAAGATACTTTACTGAACTACGATGAAGAAGATGAGAAAAGAATGGACGTTATAGGACGTAACGGTAATGATGGAGAACATTATGATGAGGATCCTAAAGACTGGAAAGTTGTAGACGGAGATCCAGTACCACAAAAGATACTACAAAAAGGACCAAGTGAACACAGAGTACTTTACAGTGATGGTTCTGAAAGAAAGGTTAGTAAAGACGACAACATAATCAAATATCTGTAGGTATTCTGATTTTTTCTTCGTATATTGTATAGATATACAACCTTAAATAATAGTTATGGCACAGCATAGAGTTATAAAAATGCTCACAAAGACCTATGAGGCTCAAAGAGAAAAGGCACTAATGACTTTCGACTTATTAATAGACCATCCTGCTGGTATAGGAGATCATTCAACTTCTGATTTCTATAAGAATGCTGAAGAAGCAGCAGTGGCATTAGCTGAAAGTGAAGACGTTTTAGAAACCCTTAAAAGACATTTTGGAAAGTATGAGTAGTAGAGAAATTAGCGATGCAAAGAGTGGGAAAACCACCACAGCAATTGAGATACTTAGAGATGAGTACCCAACAATTTATAATGCTTACAAAGATGTAGTTGACGAACAGTTTGAACTATTTGCTAAGAAGCATCTTGATTACGGAATGCATAACGTAAGTGCCGGTACGAATTTAGATACACCAGATGAAATCGAATTTGCAATGACAGGATTATGGTATAGACTTTCAGATAAAATTAATAGATGGAAGAATATGATCATATCAGGCCGTAAAGCTCAAAATGAAACTCTAATAGATACTTTTCAAGATGTTACTAACTATGGTATTATAGCGCAGTTAGTACAGAGAGGTCTCTGGAAAAACGATTAAATGCCGAAAAGAATATATCCTGATTCTGAAAAGAAGAAGACTAATCCTTTAGTTAAAGAAGTTTGGGAGAGTAAAATTAAACAAACTCCTTCTAAGAATAAACACATTTCATATAGTTCACTTAGTACATATAATAAATGTCCTAAGAAATGGGAGCTAATGTATTTGAGAAATGAAATACCATTTACTCAGAACATTTATACTTGCTTCGGTACAGCTATGCATGAAACATTACAAACTTACTTAGAAACTTTATACTACGATAAGGTAAAGACAGCTAATGATATAAACATTAATCAATTGCTTTATGATAATATGATTAAGTCATATAAATCTGGTAAAGCAATAAATGGGCATACTCACTTCTCTTCAGCAGAACAGTTACAAGAATTCTGGTTAGACGGAAAACATATCCTAGAGTTTATCAAGAAGAAAAGAGCTGCATACTTTAGTACTAAGACAGCTAAATTGGCTGGGATAGAGACACTCTTATACCAGGAGATACGTCCTGGAGTAATGTTTAAAGGACTAGTAGATTTGATCTTCTACCATCCAAATACTGATAGATGGACTGTTATGGACATAAAGACTTCTACTAGAGGTTGGAATGATACTTACAAGAAGAATCCTAATCTAACTGCTCAAGTTATTCTATATAGAGAGTTTTTTGCTAAGCAGTTTAAAATTGATCCTAGTAAAATAGATGTTGAGTTTTTTATCGTTAAGAGAAGAGTACCTGCAGAAGCAGAGTTTGCTACTCAACAGAGAAGAGTTCAAGAATTTACTCCTGCGTCTGGACCTAGAAAGACGAAACAAGTTATTGAATCTATGAACAAATTTATATCAGATGTATTAGATAGCGATAACAATTATATAGATAAGGAATACTCTTGTACTTCTCCTTTAGGTAAGTGCAATGAATGTAAAGATTATGTAAATTAAGCCTATTTATATATAAATATATAATTATATACTGTTATGATAAAAGACGAAAAGCTTACCTCGGTTAAAATCACACAACCTCTTTTTGACGAATTTAAAATGGCTGCCCTCAAAGACAACTTTTCTTTTAAAAAGCTTGCAGATCGGGCAATTTTTCTCTATCTTACTGATAAGGAGTTTAAGAAGCAAATACACAAAATAAATTCAATCAATATAAAAAGTTAATGGAAGAAAAATTAGGTTATATACCAAAGGATAAAAGAAAGAAGATACTACTTTTATCTGATGATATCAGAATGCACTCAGGAGTTGCTACTATGTCGAGAGAGATTGTAGTAAAAACTGCTCATCACTTTAATTGGTTTCAATTAGGAGCAGCTTTAAAGCATCCAGAAGCAGGTAAGACATTTGATCTATCAGAAGATATAAATAATAGAAGAGGTCTTAAAGATGCGGATATTAAAGTTCAACCTTACAATGGATATGGAGATGCATTGAAAATACGTCAGCTACTCTTTACTGAAAAGCCAGATGCTATTTTTATATTTACTGACCCTAGATATTGGATATGGTTATTTGAAATAGAAAGAGAGATAAGAAGTAAGATTCCTATTTTTTGGTTAAACATATGGGATGAGTATCCTGCTCCTATGTACAATAAACAGTATTATAATTCTGTTGATACTCTTATGGGTATATCTAAACAGACAGTTAATATTAATAAACTAGTATTAGGAGAAGATGCTAAAGATAAGGTTATAGAGTATGTTCCTCACGGAATAGATGAAGAGGCATTCTATCCTATTACTAAAGAACATCCATCTTGGGATAACTTTACTAACTTTAGAAAAGACTTATTCGGAGAAAAAGAGATAGAGTATGTAGTTTTCTTTAACTCTAGAAATATTCAAAGGAAGCACCCAGGTGATACTATATTAGCTTATAAATACTTCTGTGATAAGATAGGACCTGAAAAAGCTAAGAAATGTGCTTTAGTAATGAAAGGAGAGATAAGTTCACCTCATGGTACAGATCTAAGAGCAGTAAGAGATGCTATATGTGATACAGAGTATGTTAATGTATTCTTTAACGAAGAGAGATTAACTCCAGAACAAATGAATATGTTATATAACGTAGCAGATGTTAATGTTTTAATGAGCTCTAATGAAGGATGGGGATTATCTTTAACTGAATCAATGATGTCAGGTACTATGATTATTCCTAACACTACTGGAGGTATGCAAGACCAATCTAGGTTCGAAGATGAAAATGGGAAGTGGATAGACTTTGATTCTGATTTTCCTTCTAACCATAGAGGTAAGTATAAGAAATGTGGAGAGTGGTCATTACCGGTCTTTCCTTCTAACTTAGCTCTTATGGGGTCTCCTTTAACTCCTTATATATTTGACGATAGATGTAACTCAGAAGACGTAGCAGATAGAATGCTAGAGGCATATGAATTAGGTCAGGATGAAAGAAATAGAAGAGGCCTTAAAGGACGTGAGTGGGCTATGTCGGATGAAGCAAGTATGACAGCTGAGAAGATGGGCGATAGAATTATCGAAGTTATGGATAAAGGGTTTGATAACTTTACTCCTAGAAGTGAATTCGATATTGTTAAAGTAGAAAATTATGTTAAACCAAAAGTTACCCATAACTTGTTAGATTATTAATATGAGTAAACCGTTATTTATTATAAGCGCTCCTGTAGATACCTATTCAGGATATGGAGCAAGATCAAGAGATATAGTTGATGCTATCATTGCAACAGATAGATATGATGTAAAAATATTATCTCAACGATGGGGTAATACTAGATTTGGATATTTAGCTGATCATAAACGTCAAGATATGATTAAACTAATACTACCTCATGTAGTAAAGAAACCAGATTATTGGATGCAGATTACAGTACCTAATGAGTTTACTCCTGCAGGTAAATACAATATAGGTTGTACTGCTGGGATGGAAAATACATTAGTAGCCCCTCAATGGATTGAAGGTGTAAACAGAATGGACGTAGTATGGACATCATCAGAACATTCTAAGTTAGTATTTGAAGCAACTGCATATGATACTGAAGATAAGAAAACTAAAACGAAAGGACAGTTAAAATGTACTACACCTATAGAGGTAGTATTTGAAGGAGTAGATACTACAAAGTACCTACCATCACCAGGTGATAAGTTAGATTTATCTGATATACAAGAGCAGTTCTGTTACCTACTTGTTGGTCATTGGATGCAAGGAGACTTTGGAGAGGACAGAAAGAATGTAGGTTATACAATTAAAACTTTCTTAGAAACATTTAAAAATAAACCTAAGCAACCAGCATTAATATTAAAGACTTCTTTAGTTAATACATCTATATTAGATAGAGATAGGTTACTACAGAGAATAGATGATATTAGAAAAACTGTAAAAGGTAAGTTACCCAACATTTACTTATTACATGGAGAGCTTTCTGATGATAATATAAACAATTTATATAATCACTCTAAGGTTAAAGTAATGGTAAGCCATACAAAAGGTGAAGGTTTTGGAAGACCTCTCTTAGAGTTTACTACTACAGGTAAACCAGTTATAGCTTCCGGATGGTCAGGGCAGGTAGACTTTTTAGATAAAGATAAAAGTATACTAATAGGAGGAACATTAGAGAATGTACATCAGTCGGCTACGGTTAAAGATATGATACTTAAAGATGCGAAATGGTTTAAACCTAATGATGGAGAAACAGCTAGAGCATATAAAGAAACTTTTAAGCATTATAAGAAATACTTAATACCTGCTAAACAACAAAGAGCTAGAACTAATAAAGAGTTTACTCTAAATCATATGTTTACTTTAGTAGACAATAGACTAAAAGAATTACTTCCTGAGTTTCCTCAAGAGGTAGAATTGAAATTACCTGAATTAGAATTACCTAAATTATAGTTATGAATATAGAAAAAGATCAATTAACAGAAGGTCCATTCGGGAGTAATGCTTGTTATGAACAAAACTTCGAACAAGATGGACAACAGATAACAACTTGGTTATGTTTCGGAAGTGGGTTTACAACTTCAACTTTAATGACAGAAGGATCTAAACCTGTAAAAGATTTAACTGAAACATCTCCTGAATTATATAAAGACTTAATGCATACTGATAAGAACGGTAGAGTTTGGTTCCCTGCTACTATTACTCTTCCGGAAAAAGGAATGGTGTTTGTGGACGGTAAAACAACCAAAGACTGGAAATGGTCATCAGTAAATGCGATCAAGTTGACAAAAGAAGAACTTAGTAGCGGTAAGTTTCCTAAAGGACAAGAGTGGAAGATGGATATGGCAAACGCTAAGTTATATGATCAAAGAGACTTTATGGATGCTTTAGAAACTATAGGGTTCTATAATTAGAATATGAAAATAAGTTATGCTATTACAGTTTGTAATGAGGTTAAAGAGATTAAGAAACTCATTTCTATTCTTCTTGAAAGTAAAAGAGAAGATGATGAAGTAGTAGTACTCTTTGATAAACAGAACGGTACGGCTGAGGTCTGGTCTTACTTACAAGACCAAGATGTAGTATGTGAAGCTAAGTCTTTTAAGAATCATTTTGCAGACTGGAAGAACTACTTAACAGGTATGTGCTCAGGAGATTATATCTTTCAAATAGATGCAGATGAATTTCCTCACAAGTCACTCTTAACTGCTCTTCCAGTTATCTTAGAATCAAATCCTGATAACGAAGTATATTTAGTTCCTAGAGTTAATACTGTAAATGGTTTAACAGAAGAGCATAGAGCTAAATGGAATTGGAGAGTAGATGATAACGGATGGGTTAACTATCCAGACTATCAATGGAGATTATGGAAGAATAAATCAGAGATTAAATGGGTAAATAAAGTACATGAAGTATTAGAAGGCTTTAAAACTTATGCTCCATTACCTCCTAAAGAAGAATTATCTTTATATCATCCAAAAGAGATAAAAAGACAAGAGAAACAAAATGCTTACTACGACACATTATGATATATTGGTTTACAGGACAGCCTTGCGCAGGTAAGACAACATTAGCAGATTTATTAAAGAAAGAAAAGCCTGGAGCTTTTAGAATCGATGGTGACGATATGAGAGAGTTATTTTCTAATAAAGATTATTCTGCTAAAGGTAGAATAGATAATGTAGGAACAGCTCAACGTATTGCTCACTACCTACACAATCAAGGTAGAGATGTAATTGTATCATTAGTATCTCCTTATGTTGATCAAAGAGAAGAATTTAAAACTCTCTTAGGTGATAATATAAAAGAGATATATGTACATACAGCAGAGCCAAGAGAAAGAGATCATTTTAAAGCTATAGCTTATACCCCACCTCTTGAGAATTATATAGATATTGACACAACAAAAGATTCAATCAATGAATCATTCGAAAAAATACTAAATGAAATATAGTTTATTTATAGGTAGATGGCAACCATGGCATTCAGGCCACAGATGGTTAATAGATCAAAGATTAAAAGAAGGTAAAAAAGTTTGGATAGCAATTAGAGATGTTGAACCAAACGAAAAACAACCTTGGACTCCTCAAGAAGTTTTAATGAATCTCTCTAATGAATTAGCAGATCTTTTAGAAGAGGGTAGTATAAAAATTACAATAGTACCTGATATAGAATCTATCAATTACGGTAGAGGTGTAGGGTATGAAATTATAGAACATGTACCTCCTCAGAATGTTGAAGAAATATCAGCTACAAAGATTAGAGAACAAATGAGAAAAGATGGCAAGTTATAAAAGTACTTTAATAAAGACTCTCATATGGAGAGTAATAGCAACTAGTATAACTTTTCTAGTAGGTTGGGTAGTTTCAGGTAATTGGAAATTTGGTTTAGTTATAGGAAGTATAGATACAGTTTTAAAGACTATAGGTTACTTTAGTTTTGAAAGACTCTGGATAAAATATAAAGGTAATGATTAAAATAAATGTTAAGGTCGGCGATACTATTATGGTAGGTCGATTTAAGAATAAGAGAGTAAAAGTTGAGAGTATAGAATATGATGAATTTGGTATGCCAATGATAAATGGTAAACCCGGATGTAATTTTAGGTTAGTACCTAACCCAAGATAAATTATAACCTATTTATATACATGACAATGATACAAACTTTAGAGACAAACCAGCAATACGAAGGAAAAACAGTAGTATTAGGTTGCATTAACTATTCGATTACAGATTTACTACTTACTAATATGAATAGCGGTAATCTTGTAAAGAGAGATGTGGACTTTTACCTTCCTGTTAATACTCAAGGTTGGCAAAAATGGTACGACAGTCATATATCGCTACAAAATGATACTGGAGTAAAATCATCATTCATTAAAAAGAAAGACATATACAGTATTGACTATAGTGATACAGGAGATATAGGAATAGCTATAGTAGAAGCACCAGATGCTGATTATGCTATTAAACTTATTAATAAGATAACTCCCAGCATTAAAGAATCTGGATTAATAATTGTTCCCTATACACCTCTACACAGAATTGAATTTGTATCAAAAATAAATTCTGAATTTGATGCACAATATCTTGTCCATCTGGAAAATTATTCTTATATTAACTTTATCAAAGGTAAGGTACCTTTAAATAAGAATAAAAAGATTAGCAGGAGTAGATCGATACTCACTTAAATTTACAGGTTAAAAAGTTATGAAAAGAAAAGTAGGAGTTATAGGTAATGGTTTCGTAGGTGAAGCTATTTCATTTGCATTTTCCCCAACTACAGACTTAAGAGTATACGATATTGATCCTTTAAGGTCAACTCATACGAAAGAAGAAATAGACGAATGTGAGTTTATATTTGTATGTGTTCCTACTCCGATGTTTAGAGACGGTACTCAAGATTTAAGTTATATAGAAAAAGTATTTGAAGATGCAGTAGACGGACCTGTATACATAATAAAATCTACGGTTCTACCCGGTACTACTAACACCTTATGTAGTAAGTTCCCAACATTAAGTATTATATTTAATCCTGAATTTCTTACTGAGAGAACCGCTAAGTTAGATATGCTTACTCAAGCTAGAATTATACTAGGAGGTAGGAAAGATCTTACTATGCGAACTAAAGAGCTTTATGAAGAGAGGTTTATGAATAGACATATTATAGAAACTGACTCTGCAACAGCTGAATTAACTAAATATATGAACAATACTTATTTTGCTACTAAAGTTAGCATAATGAATGAGTTCAAAAGACTATCAGATAAATTAGGAACCAATTGGCCAGATGCTTTATATGGTTTCGCTTCTGATCATAGAATAGGAGACAGTCATTTGCATGTTCCTGGACCAGACGGTAAGCATGGCTACGGAGGTACTTGTTTCCCTAAAGATGTAAACGCATTAATTAAGTTAGGTAATAAATTAGGTACTCCTATGCATACTATAGAGGCAGGATGGAAAACTAACTTAGAAGTAAGACCAGAAAAAGATTGGGAATCAAAATTAGGAAGAGCAGTTAGCGATGATAAAAAATAGTTTTAGAGAAGATATAGAATTTCTTTATACCAGATTAAGCAATAAAGATAAGTTTAGCTTCAGCAAATATGCGGATGGTGAATTTGCTATATTGGCAAATCAGAATATTACTAACGTTGACAATTGGACTTTCGATAGCACTAAGCATGATTATGTTAGAGACCAATTAATAGAATCATTTAAATTTAATGATCCAGATTACTACGTAGGAGTTAGTTGTGTATGCTGTCAACCTGTTAATCATGTTATGTGGATGAGAGAACAATCACAACAAGATAAGTTAACTTGGGCAAATATATTTGTTAACAGCAATTATCCATATTTTGTAGATAAGTTTATACCTGAATTTAGTAATCATAAAGTAATACTATTTGCTAGAGATGATGCAAGGTATACAGAATTACCCTTTGCTGTAGATCAATTCGTACCTATCACATCAGAAGCAATGATAGATAACTTTGAGTTAGTAAACGAATTTCCAGTAGAAAGCTATAAAGATTACTTATTTCTATTTTGTGCTGGTCCACTAGGTAATATGTTAGCAGCTAAATTCTGGGAGAAAAATAAAACTAATACTTATCTTGATATAGGATCTACACTCAATCCTTATTTAACTGAAACTAATAGAAGCTATCTAAGAGGAGGAGCTACAGAATTAAAAACTTGCATATGGTAATAGGTAAAGAATTATTAATATGTTTTGGAACTAGACCTGAATGGTTAAAAGTTAAGCCATTACTTAAGGAGATAAGTAACTACAAATTGTTATTTACAGGTCAACATAAAGACTTATTAAAAGATATTAAAGTAGATTATAGAATCGAAATAGGAGATCAAACTAATAGATTAGATCAAATCATAAGCGATTGCTTAACCCAGTTCCCAGAAGGAGACTTCGATGTATTAGTTCATGGGGATACTGTATCAGCATTTGCTTGTGCTTTAGCAGCATTTAGTAGAAAATTAAAGATTATACATTTAGAGGCTGGCTTAAGGTCTTATGACTTAAAGCAACCTTATCCTGAAGAAGGGTATAGACAGATGATATCTAGAATAGCTGATATAAACTTCCCACCGACTTCTATTTCAGCACAGAATTTATTTAATGAAAAGACAGACGGAATGTCTTACGTAGTTGGTAATTCAGTATTAGATAACCTTATTGAATATAAAGATCAATGTGAGTATACTAATAAAGTATTAGTTACTTTACACAGATGGGAGAACCATCACTGGATGGATGAATGGTTTAAAGAGTTAAATGAAGTAGCTAAGAAGTATTCAAATTTAGAATTTACTATTCCTCTTCATCACAATCCTGCTGTAAGAAAGCATAAAGATTTACTTACTGATGTAAATATAGTCCCAGCATTACCTCACAATGAGATGTTAGAGCTTATGTCTAAATGTAAATTTATTATTTCTGATAGCGGAGGTTTACAAGAAGAAGGAGCATTCTTAAATAAGAAAGTAATTGTATGTAGAGACGTAACTGAAAGACCAGAAGGTATATATACAGGACATTTAACATTATGTAAAACTCCTTCTGACTTAATGGATATAGTAGACAGAGTAAATAGAGATTATATTATAAAAAAAGACTCACCTTACGGTAAAGGTGATACAGCTAAAAGAGTTAAACGAATATTATATGGCGAAGATAACAGTAATACTTAATTGCTATAAAAGAGCAGAGTACCTTAAAGAGCAGATAGAAGCTGTAACAGGTCAATCAATTCCACCAGAGGATATAATGATTTGGTCTAATAAACCTGAAGAAGGTCAGCAATTTAATCTAGATGAATTAGGAGTAAAGGTAGCTTATAGCAATACTAATTTAAAGTTTCATGCTAGGTTTGCATATGGCTTACTTGCTAAATCTGAGTATGTAGCATTCTTTGATGACGATACAATACCAGGTAAAGATTGGTTTAAGAATTGTCTTGCTTGTATGAAACATGGAAATTATATTTTAGGAACTTCAGGAGTAAGGTTAGAAAGTGAGAATTATGACCCTAATAAAAAGGTAGGATGGAATGGAGTTCTAAGCAATAAGTTGGAATTAGTTGATTTAGTAGGACATGCCTGGTTTATGAAAAGAGATACGTTAAAGTACCTTTGGCAAGAAGATCCTATTTCATGGGAGAACGGAGAAGATATACAACTTTCAGCTTTTGCTTATTTACATGGAGGTATTGAAACAGCAGTACCACCGCATCCTGAAGATAAAGAACACTTATGGGGTAGCATAAATGGGTATAAAAAAGGAAATGACCAAAATGCTTCTCATTGGAAGAGCAATCATGCTCCTTTACGTAACGAAATTTGTAGTAAACTATCTGATAAAGGGTATAAAAGAGTAATGAAAAGAAAATGAAAGAACAAGATTTAATTGATTTAGGATTTAAAAGAAACGATGTATCAGCAGAAGAATCAGGACACGTTCGATTTCACTACTACACATACAATATTACAGATGAGTTATCTTTAATATCTAGTGATGATGGAGAAGCTAAAAAAGATGGTTGGTTTGTAGAATTGTTTGATTATGAAAATATTGAGTTTACAAATGTAGAAGACTTAAAAACTCTTATTGATATTATAGAAAAGAATAAGTTATGAAACAACCATACAGAATAACAATAGAGCAGTACGAGTATAAATACTCGATAGAAGTAGACCATTCAGATATAGACTTTACAGAGTATATAGAACTTTTAAGGTCATTAACTTTAGCAGCGGGGTGGTCAATAGACCACGTAAAAGAAGTTTTTGAAGGATAAAAAAAAGAAAATGAAAAAAATATTAGTAACAGGAGGAGCAGGCTTTGTAGGATCTAATTTAATTAAGTTACTATTAGAAAAAGGTCATAAGGTAACTTCTTTAGATAATTATGATTCCGGAACAATGCAGAATCATCACCAAGGAGCAGATTATATTCCTGGTGATATAGAATTGATTAATACTTTAGATAAGGACTTTGATATAATTTACCACTGTGCAGCTTTATCTAGAATACAACCTTCATTCAATAACCCAGATGAGACTTATAGAGTTAATACCTTAGGTACTCAGAAAGTATGTGAGTTTGCCAGAAAGAATGGTATAAAGGTAGTTTATGCTGGTTCATCCTCAAAGCATCATGATCCATATCAATCTCCTTATGCTGCTTGTAAGTATATGGGGGAAGAAGTATGTAAGATGTATAAGAAGACTTACGGTATGGACATAGAGATAGCTAGATTTTATAACGTATACGGTCCAGGAGAGATAGTTTACGGTGATTGGGCAGCAGTAATCGGAATATGGAGACGTCAAGCAGAAGCTAAAGAACCTATAACTATAGTTGGTGATGGAGAACAAAAGAGAGATTTTACTCATGTCGAAGATATAGTAGAAGGTTTATTTAGAATAGGGTTTAAATTAGAAGTGCATGAAGATGCATGGGAGTTAGGAACAGGTATTAATTACTCTATTAATGATGTTTACTTAATGTTTAAAGAAAAGTTTGGAACAGACTATAAATACATTCCAGATCAAAATGGTAATTATAGAGAAACGTTAAGAGAAAATAATGATGCTTTATTAAGATTAGGTTGGAAACCTGAAGATAAATTACTATCTTATATCAATAGCTTATGAAACTAGTAATATACACAGCACTGTTTGCAGATGAATCACTACCTTTAGAAGAGGTAGGAAGATTCTTTCCGTTTACTCATGAAAGAGGAGATGTTAAGTATATAGCTTTTACAAACAGAGAAGATTTAAAATCAGATTTCTGGGATGTTAAAGTTTTAAAGAAAGATAAAGACAAGTCTTTTAGAATGATGTCAAGATTTCTTAAATGGAATCCATCTAAAGCTAAGTTACCGAAACATACTCATAGTCTCTGGATGGACTCTCAATGTTATTTTAAATTTGAACCAAAGGCTATTGTAGATCATTATTTAAAAGATAACAAACATACAGCTATCCATCACCATACAGATCTAAGAAGTATATATGTAGAAGGAATGGTTACATCGTATGCTTATATGAATGATAAACCTTCTATAGTAAACAGACAGTTAGAAAGGTATCATGAGAATGGAATGCCATATCAATACGATCATTTCGAAACTGGAATACTAATTAGAAAAAATAATAAAGACGCAAATGAATTTTCAAAAGAAGTTTATACTGAGCTTACAACTGATAGTATTAGAGATCAGATATCAACTCCATACATTGTTTGGAATAGAAGAGAAAAAGGAGACAAAGGAATACTAACTATAACAGAATCTTTTACAGCACACAAAGGTCAGTTACCTTTAGAGAAATCTAAAATATTTTTTACTGAACCTAAGCCAAGTGATAAGTTAAAAGAGGATTTAACAAAAAGATAATATGAAAAAGTATATTGTAGAATTTAACTTATTAGATGGTACATCTGAAGAAATAGAGTTTGTAACTGACAAAATTGATTGGAGTATAGAGCAATGGGGACGCAATAGAGCAGTAAGAAGTCACCAAATAATTCAAGAAGGTTCATCAAATACTAAAAGAATGTTATTAGACTAACTATTTATTAAATATGAAACAGCTAGAAAAGTATATAAGAAACGTATTAAGTGAGTCAGCAAAGATTAATTTTGCTGGACATAAGTTTGTGCTTAAGGTAGATACCAACGAAGACCCACAGAAGAAAGGTGTCAAAGTTCAGTTTTTACCAACAGAGTTTGGTACTCTAACTAAAACTCAACAAGATGATATAGCAATTGAGCTTGAATCTAGATTGGAGAAAGGGTTAGCAAGCTTTGATATGAGAGTAGAAAGAGATAGAAATCTCAAAGACAAGACTATAATTGGCTTTTTCATCTACATTGAATATTTTGATAGAATAATCAGAAAAGCATTATCAGGACAGAATCCAACGACTGATGACCCTGTAGACGGACCAGCCGAAGTTTAAAAACTAACGCAAAATATGGTGTCACCGAACAAGAAGATTAGAGAAGTTCTCTTCTCATTACATCCATTATCTTATCGCATCAAGAAGAAAGGTCTTGATAAAGAATCTATGAATAAAAAACTATTTACTGGAATTATTACTCAGTTAAAGAAGATTGAGGACAGGAGAGACTTTATGGCTGAAGAGATAGGAATGGATATGACTACTTACGAAGATCAATTCTTTAATGTTATAGAAGATCTAATGAAGATGTCATTTAATAAATCTCAGTTAGGATTAATACAATTATACCTCTACACTCTTTCACCAGATAAAGAATGGGATGGAACTATAGTTGTTGAAGTAGGAGAATCAAAAGAAGAGAAAGTAGTAAAATTTAAAACACCTGAAGAGGTTTGGAAAGTAGTTACTGAGTTCTCATAATAATAAGTTATGGATTTAGATTTTTATAATGAGCATGGATATCTCCATATCGAAAATGCTATCCCAAAAGAGTATGTAGAAATTGCAAGAGAAAAAGGCATGCCTTTAGTCAAATGGTCTAGAGAAAATGTTAATAAACCTGCACTAGCTGGCCCACCTACATTAAATCTACATGTAGGATGTGCTGGAGCATATGAAGGAGAGTTAATGAACCTTTATACTTCTAAAATCTCATATGATTTAGTTACCACTATTTTACAGAAAAAAGATATATTTTTATTTAATGATCAAATGGTCTATAAGTTTCCAAATGATAACTTTACATTTGCTCCTCATTACGATAATCAATATGGAGCTGAAAATAAGGATGGTAAAATGCATACTGTTAATATGAGTTGGGTACTAGATGACTTTACAGATGATAACGGAACATTAGAACTTCAAAGCTTAAAAACAAAAGAGTGGCATAGAGTCTATCCTAAAGCAGGAGATATTATAGCCATAAACGGAAACTGTATACATAGATCAGGTCCTAATACTTCTGATAAACCTAGAGGACTATATGCTTGTGTGTATTCTGAAGGACAGATAAACTTACAAAATTACTATAAGGAACCTTTTCTACTTAAAGATACAGATACACAGCATCTACATCATTTATCTAATGGCATACCAATACAACAATTTAGAGGATTTGAGGAGTACTTTACAAAATTTTTAGAACTAAATAAATTTGATAGGATATTAGAATTAGGAACTTCAAGAGGAGGTTTAACATATTTCCTCTCTACTATATTTGACGGACCTATTATTACAGTTGATAACGTAACTAAGCTAATAGATCAAAAAGTATATAGTGTAGCACGAGTAATGGAAGCAGATCATATGAGCTTTCAAACTCAACAGTTCTTACATAAAGAGTTTATTTCTAAAGAAGGAAAGACATTAGTACTTTGTGATGGAGGTGATAAACCTTCTATCTTTAATGCTTATGCTACTTTAATAAAGGAGGGAGACTTTATAGGAGTGCATGATTTCTTTGTATCAAAGGAAGAATACGAAAAACAAAACGCTTGGAACTGGATGGAATGCTCAGAAGATCAAATAAAAAATGTGATACGTGAGTATAAACTAGAAAAGACTGATACTTATTTACTCAACATCGTTTGGGGTATGTATAAGAAGAACTCTAAGAAAATAGATCTACCAACTTATTCATCTATAATATGAAAATATACATTAAATTAGTTGGAATCCTGGATCTTTATTCTTATCTTTATATCTAATTAAAACGGTTATACTATATGCAAAAATTAAAAATGATTCCATGCCCTAAATGTGGCAACGATTTCCCAGAACTTAGAAAGACATTATACAGCTATCACGTATGTGTTGATTGCTCAACTACTAAACCTGTCGTAGGTATTACTACAGTAGAAGGAACAGGCGATCATACCTATAATGATCTTATTATAATGGATCAAGATAGAGCTTTGGCTATTGAAAGAGCAGCTAATGAAGCTATGGGTAAGAAAGTAATTGATGTAGAAGTTTTAGACTTTGATAAAGAGCCTATGAATGATAACGAAGTTACTCAATCAATTAAAGATCAAACTAAAAACATACTAGAAGGAGAAGAGGAACAATATGATATGATGGATCCTGATAAAGAACCTGAAGGTATAGAAGGAATAGATTATTAATGGCAAGACCGTCTAAAATAGTTACTAAAGAAGATATTCTTAGAGCACAACAGAATACTCGTTCTAATATGGCAGCAGCCAGATATCTACATATATCTTATAATCACTATAAGAAGTATGCTAAGATGTTTAAAAATGACGAAGGAGTAACTCTGTTGGAAGCTCATAAGAATCAAGAAGGGAAAGGTATCCCTAAATTTGCTGTAGCTGGTATAGATAATGTACCCTTAATGGATGTGCTAGAAGGAAGAGTTCCTATAGAACATTTCGATTCCAGAAAAATTAAGGCAAGATTATTAAGTGAAGGTAAGTTAGTTGAGGTATGTACTAGATGTAAATTCTCTGAAAGAAGAATTGTAGATCAAAAAATACCTGTTATCTTAAGTTTTAAAGACGGAAATAAAAAAAATTGGCATTTAGAGAATTTAGAGTTTCTCTGCTACAATTGCTCCTTTCTATATGCAGCATCGCCTATAGAAGAGAAACGTGCAGAGGCAATGGAAGACTACGTAAAAACTAAAAGAGATGAGCCGGATTGGGAACTAGATGAACACCATAAGGAACATTTAAGAGAGTTAGGGCTATTAGACGAATCTAACCCCGGAGATGAATTTATCTCTAGATTATAAACTATTTATAACCATGGCCAAAAAAGAAAAGAATAAATTTTCAACATGGAAAAAGAAAAAACCTTTAGAAAGAAAGGTTGCTGACGATCTAGTCAAGCAGTCTGAGAAAAATGAAAAGCTCAGAGAAAAGAGTATAGGAACTAGTTTCTTAGACTTATTTTAATCTAAAATTATTTTATGAAAAACTTATTATTAACTATAGTTGTGTCTTTAGCCAGTACCTTTGTGATGGCATTTAGTTTAGCAACAAGAGGAGAAGTAAAGAGTGCAATAGAATTAGACCCAGAAAGGCCCGTGGCCTTATTTAATATCACCCCAGAAATCACAGCTCCAAAAATAGAGCTCATAATAAAAAATCACAGTAAGTTTTTAGAAGATATCGGAATGAGAGAGTCTTCCGGAAACTATAAAGCAGTCAATCAATTCGGATACTTAGGTAAGTATCAGTTCGGAAGAAGAACTCTTGATGCACTAGGATATGATAATGTATCTAATAGAGAGTTTTTATCTAATGGATCTATCCAAGAAGAAGCTATGTATGCTCTACTTACTCATAATAGAAAGATACTTAGAAGACAGATAAGCAAATACGTAGGACAAACAATAGCAGGTGTGTACATTACAGAGTCAGGTCTGTTAGCAGCAGCTCATTTAGCTGGTCCAGGTAATGTTAAAAAGTTCCTTAGAAAAGGTTATGAATTTAAAGATGGAAACGGTACTACAATGACATCTTATATGACAAAGTTTAGTAACTATAGGTTGGAATTCTGATATAATTTTCTTATATTAAGGTATAATTAATTAATAAAAAATAAAGGTTATGACAAAAGCGAAACGCCACTACGAATCTTGGTCAATTGATGAAGCAAGATCATTTATGAATTACTATTTAGCTAATATTACTAGAAAAGATTATACTCTAGTATTAGATAATTTTTCAAAAGAAGTTGATAGAACTTATGATGCTATTGCATTTAGAGTAAAAGAAGTTTTGAGTATATTAACTGATGGAGATCAAGGTCTTAAAAAAGATAAATGGACAAAAGAATTTATCTATGTTGTTGATGAAAAGCTAAATGAAGGCTCTATTTCTAAAGCTAAAATGATAATGTTGTTTGAATAATGGGTAGAGAAAAAGCAGGACATACTGAGAAAATCAGGTTCGACTTTCCTACTGAAGCAGTATTGGAAGTTAATATTAAAGGTAATTGGTATAGAGTCACTTCACAAGACTTTAGATCTTTTGACGGTAAAAGAAGATATTCTAAACCTACTCGTCAACCAGGCCTAGGCATGAAAGATATGCACGAGATAGAATTTATTACTGTTGATTATACTGATGAACCTCTTTACATGTTTGGTACTAATATTCAGGTACTAGATAGAGAGATGAATGAAAAGATAGTCAATAGTCCTTATTACGAAACAGTAACTAAAGTATCAGGATCAAGAACATGATAAAATTACATTTTGAAAATACTAATGAATTTGAAGGTTTATTTAAATCTAAAAAATTAGCAGTCACTCAGGGCATTGTCCAAGGTATAGAAGAAGCTATGAAAAGGGATGTTAAGAGTGCTGATTTATTTCAACTCTCTTTTGGAGATTCAGAAATGATGTATGAACTTTCACTACCTAGATCTCAATGGGTTGTTGCATTAGAGTCTTGTCTAGAACATTACCATGAATTACAATTAGCAGATGATGCTATAGATACTTGGAAACTTCTAGAAGCAGCTAAAGTTTGGCGAAAATAAAGTTACTTAAATAGTTGCCTCACAAAGATAAAATTCGTATATTGTATGTATATTAATAATTAAATAAAAATAAGGTTATGTCAGATATTATGTTCAATTTTAAGCAAGATGAAACTTACATGAGTAAGGAAGATCTTAGAAATGAATGCCCTTTAGCATTCGCAAGTGTACCAACTAACCCTAATGTTAGTGGTAAATACTTATTCGTTAATACAGAAACTATTGTAGACGATTTAGATAAGTTAGGATGGAAACCAGTTCAAGCTGCTCAAAGAAAAGCTAGAGGTAATGCAGGTACTATTTTTAGTAAGCATATGGTTGCATTCCAGAATCCAGATATTAAGATTAAAGGTGAAGGCGGAGATGATGCTTGGCCTAGAATCATTATGACGAACAGTCATGATGGTATGCAAGCGTTTAAGTTTAGCGTTGGTATATTTAGAATGGTTTGTTCTAATGGTTTAGTAGTTGCAGATGAGCAATTTAGTGACTTTAAGATTAAGCATAAAGGTTATACCTTTGGTGAACTTAGAGAAGTAGTTAATCAAGCTGTAGCTGATCTTCCTAATAGAGTCCAAGTATTAAACGATATGAAAGATAGAGTTCTTACTCAAGAAGAAAAGAATAAATTAGCTTTAGATGCTATGTTAATTAGAGCTAATATTACTCCTGGTTCTGAAAAAGCAAAAGAGTTTAATTATGATGCTGAGACTATTGAAGATATTCTTGATCCTAAAAGAGATGAAGATAAAGGAGATGATCTTTGGAGAGTATTTAATGTAGTACAAGAAAAGATTACTCAAGGAGATTTCCATGCTGCATTAACTGGTGCAAAAGTAAGAAAAGTTCGTAAAATTAAATCTTTCGAAAAGGACTTGAAAGTTAATAAGGAACTATTTAAATTAGCGACTAATTTAATTTAGAAACATTCTAAATAAAAGTTGGTTATTAACTCTTAAAAGACTATATTGTATATATGAATGTAGCAGTATTAGTAGAAATTATAAAAGAGACGGACAAAAATTGGCGATTCATATTTGAGTCGCCTTTGTACGATAAGATAGATTTCGTCTCTGGCCAGCTTGTCCAATTAGCGATCCAGGATCCTATTGAGGCAGGCTACTACCATAAAAGAAATTATTCAGTAGCATCTTGGCCAGATGGTACAAACAGGTTTGAACTTATCATTACCTACATACCTGGAGGTTTATTCTCTGAGTTTTTATTTAAGGAAGCAAAGATAGGAGATGAATTTCTCTACAGAGGTCCATTAGGAGTATTTACTTTACCGAACTTACAGAAACTAGATAGAGATATATACTTTGTGAGTACTGGTTCCGGAATAAGTCCTTTTAGATCCATAATGGGTTGGATAGGAGAAAATCCTGATAAGATAGAAACTAAGAAGCTTAAATTATTCTTTGGCACACGAACTGAAAAGGAAATACTCTACAGAGATGAAATGGAGGCTTTAGAAAAGAAGCTTCCTAACTTTGAATTCATTCCAACATTATCTCAAGAACAATGGGACGGTAAAACAGGATATGTCCATGACCACTACCTTAAACTAATAGATGAGATGGATGAAAAACCTTTAGTATACTATTGTGGATGGGATAAAATGATTAGAGAAGGAAGAAGCCATCTAGATGCTAGAGGATTTGAAATGACTAAAGACATCAGAGTAGAAATATTTGGATAATGGAAGGACCAATGGCAGCTTTAGACCTTCTTAACGAAAAGGCATTTCAGCATATAAAAAATAACGTCGTCACTCAATTAACTTGTAGAAAAATTGGTCTTACGTTTTGTGCTTTGACCGATATTTATAAAGGACAAGAGGTATTCCTACCTTGGGATGGACCAACAAGGGAATACAGCTTTATTGTAGATAGGATCGAAGAACTCCACGGAAACGTATTTGGTACCCTACTACGATACTTTGACAATCATTCTTATTTTGAAAAGGGTGTTGTTAATTTTAAATTAGTGCACGGTGTTAACTTTATAGTGGCACAACCTGAATGTATTTTATCCCCCGATGGAGAGGGTGGCAACTTAGAGTCAGGAACTATAAAGGCTAGATGGGATATTATTGCTACAACAGAGCTTTCACTCTATGAAGCAAGAAGTAGACCACTTTTGTAATACTATGCGTAATTGATAATTAACAATATTTATAATAAACACTAATAAAACCCAAAAAGAATGAAAGGTACATTATTTTCAGCTGACTTTGTAAAAGACGGAAACGGCGATAGTAAACTAATCGAAATCAACACTGATACAGCTTGTATCCCAGGATTAGCTTCTAACATCGACTTTACTGATCTTTACTCAGTTTTAGCTACAAACACAATCACAGACCTACAGGTAATCTATAAAGAATTTCAAGAGCCAATCTTAGATAGACTTAAAGCTCAGAAACCTGCAGGAGTAACAATCACCGAACATAAGGAAATACACTCTTCTATATATCCAACTTCTATAGCAGACGATGCTACTAAGTTTATATTGAGATTAGCTTATGACGAAAATGCATTATTAGATGCCATTTACGCTAAAAATGATGCAAACTTACATGGTTTGTACGGAGCAGGCGGACCAGCATCAGCATCACTTGTAGTATCTGCTAAACATGCAGCAGATTCCTCTAACATTAATTACGTATTAAACGGACCAACAGAACCAGATTTTGCTGTTAAGCCTAAAGTTCCTACTAAATCAGGACTTGACTTTTATAAGCTAGGAGGTTCAACAGGATCTATTGAAGACAGGATAAACGAATTTACTGCTTCTATTGATACAGGCGTTAATGTAATTACAAACTACGTTAGTGATGCAACAGATACAGCTAAGTCAGTAAGATCATATCAAATCGTATATGGAGCTGATTTAGATATCACTTGGTTAGGTGCTTATACTATTGATGCTTTATTTACTCATACTTTAAGTTTAGTATACGATGATAATAAAGTAATTAATAAATTAAGTAACAAGCACTACTATGAATTTGCTACTAATGACATCTCAGATAACGAAGGTGTTTATTATGAGGCTAAAATTAAGAAAGAAGATGGTAACTACGATGTAGCGGAAGATGCAGTAATAGGAACATTATATGATTCTTATTATGTAAGTGGATCGCCGATGACTGATAACAGTCTTATATTAGACTCATGGTCTTTTGCTGGAGATACTCTACCTTCTGGTTCATATAGTACATCATCATCTTTACAGTCAAACACTTCAGTCACAATGGGAGATAATTCATTAAGAAGAATTACTCTTGATGACGGACAAACAGTACTATTAGGAGGAGCTAACAGAGCATTAGTACATGATAATGTTAATAATGAAACTTCTTACTTAAGAGCTAGAGATATTAAACCTGGATTCAAATTATTTGATGAAAACGGAGCTAGTAAAGGAGTTACTGCACATGATATAATCATATTAGATAACGACTCAGATTCTAAAATTATAGAATTAGGAGTAGAGGATGTAGATAACTATGTTGTAAGTGGGTCTAATACTATTATTCACAACGCACCTTGTTTCATTGCCGGAACTAAAGTTAATATGGCAGACGGTTCAATGAAGAATATTGAAGACGTTAAAGAAGGAGATCAAGTAGGTTGTTGGGACTTTGAAATAAATGGTTTCTCAAATGAGAAAGTATTAATAACTACTGAAACAGAAGATCAGAAAGTAGTACAGATAACATTTAAATGCTTTGGTA
>Ga0257120_1000386_pt1 | contig 32931 bp, 29 predicted proteins | sample SI106_10metaG_FD_190153 | JGI IMG/M metagenome (GOLD analysis project Ga0257120, IMG submission 190153) | Marine microbial communities from Saanich Inlet, British Columbia, Canada - SI106_10 | ecosystem: Environmental > Aquatic > Marine > Inlet | place: Canada: British Columbia | collected... | reverse complement strand
ATTTAAAGATTATAGATCCACTTCCTTCACAATTAAAGGAAGTTTGCATTCGTTACTTAAGTGTTTTTGAGGAAGGAGAATTGGATGTCGTCCAAGACGAATGGATCGTTAAAAGAAGAAATTGTGCTGCAACTTTGAATAATAGGGGGAGCAAAAGACAAAGCCTTTACAGAAATGTAAAGGCTTTTTTTGTGGCTTTAATTTAGGGCTCTCCAAAAGAATTGATGCACCCACCAACATTCAAATTATCCAGCATATTTGCCTAACAAGACCTTTGGCAAGTCAATTAAGTATTTAAAGGGGGTGTATAAAGTAGAAGTTAATGTTGTTTATCTTTGATAATTTTAAAAAGGATTAATAAACATTTATGAAATATCTTTCAATATCACTTTTGTTTTTAATTGCGATGTGTCAAAAAGATGATGAGGAAACTTGTCTAATTGACCAACCCGACCTAAATGTGGTATGCATAGAAATTTATCAACCTGTATGTGGTTGTGATAAAGTTACTTATTCAAATGATTGTTATGCAAATGCAAGCGGTGTTTCAAGTTGGGTAGATGGAGAATGTGCCGACTAAACCATAGGCATATCACCCTCCTAACTCACTATCCTCAAGCCCTCTTAAGAAGTCAAGCTAATAGCTAAAGATGATTGTCTCATAGCTTATGGCAATAGAGATTTTTATATTAAGTTTGAGGTATGAATAAAATAATTTTATTACTCATTCTTGTATTAGGTCAAAGTCTAAATGCTCAAATAAGTTCATTAACTGAAGACGAATTAAAGGCAAAAATTCAGTTAGACACCAAAGTAGAGATTAGCAAGAGTTATATGAAAGTATCTGGTTATACTACTTTGTTATCAATTGGCGTTACAATAGCTGCTCCAAATTTCTTAACAGCTGGAGCTGCATTAGCTGGAATATTTACAACACCATACCATATAATAAGACATTTAGTCTTTGTGAGTAAAAGAAATAGGTTTTACCTAAAACATAATATAGATAGAAATTCTAAATACATATCAGAAAGCTAAACCATAGGCATATCACATTCCTCCAAATCACTTACTTCAAGTCCTCTTAGGTAGGTTAAACTAACAGCTAAGGAAGAGTGTCATTATAATTTTCATTATTGATTTTTTTGTTTTTGGTGATGTATCATCTATTGGGAGCGCTATGAGCATGTCATCTCAGGTAAATTAGCATGAATGAGACCATTTAAAGAATTAACCAAAAGTTGGTTTGGATCACATTTCAAGCGTCATAAGAGATATTCAGTCGTAATAAAGTTGGACGCTTTGGATTGAAGCAGGTGTTCAATAATTTTTTTGTTTTTAGGGCTGTCTTTGGTAGCCACAAAGGTTCTTATTGAAAATGATCGTAAGGCGTCGTAAACACTTAGTGTTCCTACTGCAGAATTTTTTCTTCCCGCAAAAGGATAAACGTCTGGACCTCTTTGGCAGGCACTATTTAAATTCACTCTACACACTAGATTAGCCAGGGCGTCTATTAATGGACCCAGGTCTTCAGTATTCTCTCCAAACAAACTCACTTGTTGTCCATAATTAGATTCAGCCATATCATTCAAAGGCTTTTCTATGTCGTCATATGATATTATTGGAATAATAGGCCCAAATTGTTCTTCATGGAATAGCCTCATTTTATCATTTACAGGGTACAGTACTGCGGGATATGAATAATGATCAGATAATTCCCCACCCCTTTTATTGATCACTTTTGCGCCATGGCTTACAGCGTCATTAATGAGCTCTTGAATATAGGCTGGTTTTGAAGTTTCAGGGAGCGGCGTTAAAAAAGTGTCTTCCCAAGGCATACCAAATACTAAGTTGTCTACAGCTTTTGCAAATAGCGCATTAAAATTCGTTACAATAGACTCATGAACATACAGTACTTTTAAAGCAGTACAGCGTTGTCCGTTAAAAGATAAAGTACCAGAAATACACTCTTTTACAGCATGTTCAAGGTCTGCATCTGGTAAAATAATCCCTGGATTTTTTGCTTCTAATCCTAAGACCAATCTAAGCCTGTTTTTATTTGGATGTAAATCCTGAAGCGACACCGCAGAAGAGCTGTGACCAATTAATGCCAAAACATCTATTATTCCAGTTTTCATGATAGGAGCGGCAATGCTACGCCCCCTTCCAAACACTATATTAACCACTCCTGGGGGAAAACTTTCTTGAAATGCTTTTAGTAATGGCGCTATAAGAAGCACGCCAAGTTTGGCTGGTTTAAAAACAGCTGTATTTCCCATAATAATTGCTGGGACGAGCAAACAGAAAGTTTCATTGAGGGGGTAGTTGTAGGGGCCAAGACACAAAACAACGCCAATGGGTCCCCTTCTAATGTGGGCTAAAACACCCTCTTGGTGGTCAAATTTCGCACCTTTTCGATCTATGTTTTTATAGGCTTCTATGGTGTTTTTAATGTATTCTATGGTTCTGTCGAATTCTTTATACGAATCGGACTTATTTTTGCAAATTTCCCACATAAGAAGCTTCACCACTTCCTCTCTGTAAAGTGCCATTTTGGCTACAAACACCTCCATGCATTTCAGTCTATCTACAACAGACATGGTAGGCCAAACCCCTTTTCCCCTGTTATAGGCTTTATTAGCTGCATGAACAGCCTCTAGAGCAGACGCTTCACCCATGTCAGGAACAGTGCCTAAAAATGTTGGGCTTGTATTACCTTGACTGTCTGGAGACTTAATCACAGAGAACACTTCCGTAGTAGCTCCTTTCCATTCTTTTAATTCTCCATCAATTAAATAGGAATTACTGTAATAAGGTGTTATTTTAAATTCGTCAGGTATTTTTTCAAAGCTCATAGGGTCTCATTTACAATCAATTATAAATATAGCAAAAAATAACTACTTAATTGAAACCTACTTACGCTTCCAAACTTGGGTGCGTCCCAGAAATGAGAAGCCCAAGAAACCACGAACATTTAGGGTGTTTGGATTTTCAAAAGTAATGGTGCAGTCATAGGACTTTCCGTTGGCTGGATCCATGATTTTTCCGTCGCTCCAAGCGGCATCGTCTCGAGAGAGACCCCTAACAATAATAAGCCCTTCAATGGGTTTGTCTTTTTCTGATCCCTTGCAGTTCACGCATTTTTTACCCTGGTCTTCTGGAAGCAATAATTTGCTTACTCGGCCATAGAGCTTGCCTTGTGCTACATAGAGTTCAATTTCGGACTTGGCCACGCCTGTTGCGTCGTCAATATTGACCCAAATGCCTTCTACATTGGGTGTTTGAAGCAATAAAAAGAGAGATAAGAGTAGTGAATACATTTTTTATTTTAAAGATAAGTAAATCAAGTTATATTTTTGCAGCGCGCACATTTTTTAACAAGGGTTCTATTGGAGGATTTATGAGCTGTAATATATTTTGCAACATTGGATTTCTGTTGTTTTTTGACCAAGCAATAGATAAAAATGCCCTTTGTGGTATAGCGTCTAATTCTATGAATTTAACATTCATATCGTAGCCAAATTGCAGGGATTTTGGGACAATAGAGACCCCCAGATTATTTTCTACTAATTTGTAAATTGAACTCGCGTGGATGGTGTTGTGAGAAATTATGGGGGCAAAGCCACAACCGTCAAAAATCTGCATGACTTTTTCGTAATAGGAGGCGCTGTACTCGGGATCAAATAAGATAAAAGGGCTGTCTTTAAATTGGGACAGATTTTTAAAATTGCGCTTATTTACTGGATGGTTTTTGGGCAATACCAGGCAAAAGGTTTCTTTTAAAACTGTGTGAATTTCCAAACTCCTTGGTACCCGTTCTAAACGAACAAAACCCACATCTATTTCTTGGGATAGCAAGCCTTCAATTTGTTTTTGGTTGTCCATTTCTTCCAGCTTGAACATAACCTTGGGGAATTTACTGTTAAATTGTTTTAAAATAGCTGGAATGATTTGTAGCATAGCAGACCCCACAAAGCCCAATGTGAGGTGGCCTTCTTTTCCGTGGTGTATTAATTTGGAGTGGGTTAAAATGTCTTCTAAATTTTTTAGATTTATTTGGAGTTCTTTTTGAAGGTAGTCACCGGTTTTGGTCAATGCAACCCTTCTGTTATTGCGTTCAAACAGTGTAACACCTAAATCTTGTTCCATTTGTTTGATTTGCCTACTTAACCCAGGCTGAGAAATAAATAATTTCTCTGCAGCCTTTCTAAAATGTAACTCCTCTGCCACAGCTAAAAAATACCTCAGGTGTCTGTGTTCTATTTGATTACTCATAGTTATCAATACTACCCAAAAATGGTTTCATATGTTATTAAAAGTATGAATAACTTTGGTTAAATCCAATGAAACTTAACAATATGGTATTTCACTACGGCATAGACCAATTGACGGTCCATAAAATACTAGCTATAGCTAAGGGCGCTCTAAAAGCGACTATAGATGAAACGGCTATTGATAAGGTTAATGAGTCTAGGAGGCGGCTTGAGAAAATGGCCCATTCTTCTAAGGTGGTATATGGTGTTAACACTGGTTTTGGACTGATGTGCGATGTCCAAATCTCAACAGCAGAAATGACTAAGCTTCAAGAAAATTTACTCATCTCCCACGCGGTTGGTGTGGGTAATCCCATCGACAGAGAATTGTCTAAAATTATGATGATTTGTAAGGTTCATTCCTTGTGTCAGGGCTATTCAGGGATTAGGCTAGAAGTTATTGAACGCATTGTTTTTTTCATTACACATGATTTATTGCCTGTTGTTCCTGAACAGGGTTCTGTGGGAGCTTCTGGAGATTTAGCGCCTTTGTCTCATTTGTTTTTACCCCTCTTGGGGGAAGGAGAATTTTGGTTGGGTAAGGACATTGTTCCTGCTAAAAAAGTACTATTGAAGCATGGGCTAAAACCCATAAAATTAGAAGCAAAGGAAGGTTTGGCACTCATAAATGGAACACAGTTCATTTTGGCTCATGCCATAGTTGGATTAAAAAAAATGCAGTATCTACTAGATTTAGCAGACCTTGCTGGCGCTATGAGCCTAGAGGGATATCAGGGAAGTATTTCTCCTTTTAAAGAATTACTGCACTTAATACGTCCTTTTAAAGGGAGTTTAAAAGTGGCCAAACGCATGAGAATGTTATTGCAAGATTCTCAAAATATGCAATCACACGCAGCTTGTTCTAGGGTGCAAGATCCTTATTCTTTGCGTTGTATTCCCCAAGTGCACGGAGCCTCACGAAATGCGTATAAACACTTGAAAGAGTTGGTTCACATTGAAATGAATTCCGTAACAGATAATCCTATTGTGGTCAGTGATAACGAAGCTATTTCTGGGGGAAATTTCCACGGACAACCCCTAGCCATGGCACTGGACTACAATGCCATTGCTGTTTCAGAACTGGGCAATATTTCCGACAGGAGGTGTTATTTGCTCATTGAAGGTAAGTATGGCTTGCCACGATTGCTCACTGAGGCAGGTGGGCTAAATTCTGGATTTATGATTCCGCAGTATACCACAGCAGCATTGGTCACGGAGAATAAGTCACTTTGTTTTCCACCCTCAGCAGACAGTATTCCCACTTCTTTGGGTCAAGAGGACCACGTTTCCATGGGCAGTATTTCTTCTCGAAAATTCAATCAGATTTTGGGAAATTTAGAAAAAATATTGGCCATAGAAATCATGTTTTCTGCCCAAGCAATGGAGTTTAGAAGGCCTAACACCTTTTCAGATATTATAGAGGAAAATTTAAAAATCATCAGGAGTAAAGTCCCCAAATTAGAGGAGGATAGACTGATCAAAGAAGACATAAATTCCATGATTTGGCTTGTAAAAAGCCAATCCCTAATTGTTAAGTAAAAAACCATGAATTTCAAGGAGCAAATACAAGCGGGAATACCCAAAGCATTGCCAATAAAAAAGCCTTATCCCAGCGCTGCAAACAGGGCGCCTAAAAGAAAAGATATTTTATCTATTCAAGAGAAGCAATTGGCCATTCGCAATGCCCTGCGTTATTTTCCTGAAGATTGGCATGAAATATTGGCCCCTGAATTTGCAGCGGAACTCAAAGAATTTGGCCGTATTTATATGCACAGGTTTAAGCCTGATTATAAAATGTACGCCAGAGCTGTGAGTGAATATCCCGCTAAATCTAATCAGGCAGCAGCCATTATGTTAATGATTAGCAACAATTTAGACCCTGAAGTAGCTCAGCACCCTGAGGAGTTAATCACTTATGGGGGAAACGGCGGGGTGTTTCAAAATTGGGCACAGTATCTAATTACAATGCAATACCTGTCCATCATGACCGAGGAACAAACCTTGCATCTGTATTCAGGGCATCCGATGGGTTTATTTCCCTCTTCTAAAAATGCGCCTAGGGTTGTAGTGACCAACGGAATGATGGTGCCCAATTATTCTAAGCCAGATGATTGGGAAAAATTTAATGCGCTTGGAGTGACCCAATACGGACAAATGACTGCTGGTTCATTTATGTATATTGGTCCTCAAGGGATTGTTCACGGCACCACTATAACTGTCATGAATGCCTTCAGAAAAATACTTTCAAAAGGGGAGACGCCTGCTGGAAAAATATTTTTAACAGCCGGTTTAGGTGGTATGAGTGGTGCGCAGCCCAAAGCGGGTAATATAGCAGGTTGCATTACTATTTGCGCAGAGGTCAATCCCCATGCAGCTAAAAAACGCCATGAGCAAGCCTGGGTAGATGAGTTAATAGATTCTATGGATGAATTGGTTCGTAGGGTAAAAAAGGCTCAGCTGGACAATGAGGTAGTCTCTATTGCTTATATTGGAAATATTGTAGCTATTTGGGAACGTTTTGATGAAGAAGGTATTTTTATCCATTTGGGTTCAGATCAAACCTCCTTGCACATTCCTTGGACGGGTGGCTATTACCCTGTTGGTATTTCCTATGAGGAATCCAATAGATTAATTGCAGAAGCACCTGACTTATTTAAAATAAAGGTACAGCAGTCCTTGTGCCGCCATGCTGCTTCTATCAATAATCACAGCGCGAAGGGCACCTATTTCTTTGATTATGGGAATGCCTTTTTATTAGAAGCTTCCAGAGCAGGTGCAGATGTTATGGCTAAAAATAATGTAGATTTTAAATACCCTTCCTATGTGCAGGATATTTTAGGACCCATGTGTTTTGATTATGGTTTTGGTCCTTTTCGTTGGGTTTGTGCCTCAGGAAAGCCAGAGGATTTGGATAAAACAGATCAAATAGCCATGGAGGTTTTACAACAAATCATGGCACAATCTCCTGAAGAAATTCAATTGCAAATGCAGGACAATATTACTTGGATAAAAAACGCTAAAAAGCACAATATGGTGGTGGGTTCTCAAGCTAGGATTCTGTACGCAGACGCGGAGGGGCGTTCTAAAATTGCAGTAGCTTTTAATCAGGCCATTGCCTCTGGCGAGCTTGGCCCAATTATTCTGGGCAGGGACCACCATGATGTTAGCGGCACAGATTCTCCTTACCGAGAAACGTCCAACATATACGACGGAAGTAAATTTACGGCAGACATGGCCATACACAATGTTATTGGAGATAGTTTTAGAGGGGCTACATGGGTGTCTATTCACAATGGCGGTGGCGTAGGCTGGGGAGAAGTGGTTAATGGCGGTTTTGGCATGGTTCTGGATGGTTCTCCGCAGGCGGAAGCGCGTTTAAAAAACATGCTTTTTTACGATGTAAATAACGGCATTGCCCGAAGGAGTTGGGCACGAAATAAAGAAGCAGTATTCGCCATTAAAAGAGAAATGGAACGCAGCCCAAATTTAAAAGTTACCTTGCCAAATATGGTAGAAGACCGTATTCTAAAAAACCTTTTTTAATGCGTATTATATTTAAAAATATCAAAGAATTAGTGCAGGTTAGAAAAGAAGCTATTTCATTTGTTTCTGGAAAACAGATGGCTATTTTACCCAGTATTAAGCATGCTTACTTAGTTGTAGAAAACGGACTGATTACTGATTTTGGAAGTATGGATACTTGTCCTGAAATTCAAGCAGATTCCGTAGTTGATGCTTCTGGAAAAATGCTCATGCCCTCTTGGTGTGACGCTCATACCCATATTGTTTACGCAGGGAATAGGGAGGCGGAGTTTGTTCAAAGAATTCAGGGAATGGGCTATGAAGAAATTGCCGCAGCTGGAGGAGGTATTTTAAATTCAGCTAAAAAGCTTCAAGAAACTTCAGAAGACAGTCTTTACGAGCAGAGCAGCGTTCGTTTAGAAGCCCTGATTGGCTTAGGAACAGGAGCCATTGAAATTAAATCTGGATATGGATTGACATTAGAAGCGGAATTGAAAATGCTTCGGGTGATTAGGCGATTAAAAGAAGCCTACCCCATTGAAATTAAAGCTACTTTTCTAGGGGCACATGCGGTGCCTGAAAAATACAAAGGGAACAAGCAGGCCTATCTTAAAATGCTCATTGATGAGGTGCTCCCAAAAGTAGCCAAAGAAAAACTAGCGGAATACATAGACATATTTTGTGAAAAAGGCTATTTTGATCTTGCAGACACGGCATTGATGCTAGCCGCTGGTAAAAAATATGGTTGGATTCCTAAAATCCACGTGAACCAGTTTTCTGCCTTTGGAGGGGTAGGGCTTGGGGTGCAATTCAATGCATTGTCCGTAGATCATTTGGAAGAAATGAGGGCAGAAGATATTGAAGTTTTAAAAGAGACCAAAACAATGCCCGTTGCATTACCGGGTTGTTCTTTCTTTTTAGGAATACCTTATACCCCAGCGCGTAAAATGATCCAAGCGGGTTTGCCCTTAGCTTTGGCCTCCGATTACAATCCAGGTTCTAGCCCCTCTGGCAATATGAATTTGGTGGTGTCTTTGGCCTGTATAAAAATGAAAATGACTCCTGAAGAAGCCATAAATGCGGCCACTATAAATGGCGCTTATGCTATGGGATTGGAAAATGAAGTAGGCAGTATTAGCATTGGGAAACAGGCCAATTTAATACTCACTAAGCCCCTTAATTCATATGCATTTATTCCCTATGCTTTTGGTTCCAATCAGATTGAAAAGGTCTTTATAAAAGGAAAAGAAGTGCACCCATTTTAATTGAAATTAAACCTCATATGGCTTTGGAAAAATTCACAAATTACACCCCAGGACAGCCTGAGCACTGGACAGGTAGAAAAACCAATCCCGCCATTGGAAACCAGTATTGGTATCAGGAAATTGTATTAAAAAGTGCTGAAAAGAGACCCCAAGAAAAAATTGACATAGGACTGCTTGGGTATGCATCTGATGAGGGGGTTAGGAGAAACCAAGGAAGGATTGGTGCAGCGCAAGGTCCAGATGCCATTAGAGGACGTTTGGCCAAAATGCCTTTTCATTTGGGCCATAAAAAAGTAGCAGATTTTGGAAATTTTTTCTGCCTGGGACAAGATATGGAATCCTGTCAAAACTCTTTTTCAAATCACATTAGCAGATTAATTCAACAACAAATTTTTCCCATTGGTTTTGGGGGCGGTCATGATATGGCTTACGCTCATTTTATGGGCATTAGAGACGCCATTAAAGACCGTACTAATAAAAGAATAGGGATCGTTAATTTTGACGCCCATTTTGACCTGAGGCCTGTTGAGGAGCAGCCCAATTCTGGCACGCCCTTTAATCAAATAATTCATGAACTAAAACAAACAAATGAAGCAGTGGGGTATTACGCCATTGGCATTCAAGACCAGTCGAATACAAAAGAATTGTATGAGATAGCAAAAAGAGAGGGGGTAAATTATACATCTAATTATGATTGTGCACCTAATGACTCGAATTTAAGTGCGTTACAACAAAAAATGCTGCCTTTTATTGGGGCCAGTGATTATTTATATGTAACCATTGATTTAGACGGTTTTTCTTCCGCTTATGCCCCTGGAGTAAGCGCCCCATCTCCAATGGGATTTAGTCCTTTTTTTGTGGTTGAAATGCTGCGATTTTTGTTTGAAACCAACAAGGTAATTTCATGTGATATTGCCGAGCTAAACCCGCTATTCGATAGGGATGGAACCACCGCTCTTTTAGCAGCGAGATTGGTAGATTTTATGGCCGCTATAAAATAGCTTTTCAATAGTGCACCCAGCTTTCTATGGACTTAGGAAAAACACCCAAGTTAAAAAGCAACAAAAGGTTTAATTTTTTTCAAACCTTTTCAATAGTGCCGGTAGGTAAAAAAGGTCTGTGATCAGTGCTGTGCTTACGGTTACTGCACACAAAATGCCAAAAGAGCGCACGGAGGGGACTGCACTGGTGGCGATGATTAAAAATCCCGCCACCAAGGCTACCGTGGTAGCCAACAGCGCCGTGGCGCTGTAGTGCAGCGCCTGGTCTATGCGCTTAGTGGGACTTTCGAATGTTGTTTTATATTTCCTGTATTTGTAGATAAGGTGAATGGTGTCGTCCATGGCAATGCCAAGCATAATAGGGGTAATCATGGCTGTTGTCACATCTAATGGAATCTTAAAAAGCCACATGAGAATGGCCAAGACTGCCAAGGGTAAAATGTTTGGAATAAGCACCAAGAGCGTGGTTCTAATCTGTCTAATAAACAACCAAAGACAGATAAAAGCGGCTATAAATGCCGCAAAAAAGGATTTTAATTGGGTGGCTAGGATGAATTTATTTAAGCCAGCAAATACCACCGCAAATCCATTGACTTTTTGGGTGTATTCTGTAGGGTCAAAATGGGATTGAAAGGTCTTTTTAACAGATTCTATGACCTGTTCTAATTGGGCTGTTTTCATTTGAGGGAGACTCAAGGTAATGCCCACGCTACTAAGGTCTTCAGAGAAGAGTTTAAAAAATTGGTTGTCATTATTTTCTAGGGAGCGGAGCAATTGGGCTGCGTCCTGCTCTGAAACAGCCATACCATTTAATGCAGGATTTCTTTTTTCTAAGAAGGCCGCCATATTCACCACAGATATTGGGGCTGTGATGAGGGGATTTGTGGCTATTTCTTCTTGAAAACTCCTGAGTAATTCTAGGCTTTTTTTATCCATTACAGTGCTGCCGCTTGCACTAGAAATTTCCAGTTGTAAACGAGAACTCCCTTCTAATTGCGCCTCTACTTTTCTAAGGTCTTCTTTAGCAGGTCCCTCTGCCAAAAGATTTAATGAATCTGTATTGATCTCTACCTTTGTGATGGCAAATATTCCTAGCATCAGCAGGGCAGAAAAACCAGTGATAATGTTTAAGTTATAGCGAGAAGTAGTGGCGTTTATCCAGGAGACCAATGCGGTTTGCTTAGGTGTTTTAAGCTTTGGGACTTCTTCCTTCCTTATTGCCTTCTCCTCTGGTTTGGCCGCTTTCATAAAGCTCACACCAATAATGGTGATTAGGTACACCAACACATAACTCAGCACAAGACCAATACAGGTAAAGAGCCCCATATTTTTAAAAGCAGGAAGCGGGGAGAGGTAAAGGGCAAAATAACCTACAAAAGTGGTGAGTGTGGTGTAAAAGCAAGGGGTAAAACTCTTTTTAATGGCAGCGCTCAGCCGGTCTATTGTAGCGAGGCCAAGGGCTTCTCTGTCGTAAATATTAATTAAATGCACTACGTCACTCACGCTGTAGACCATTAAAATAGTAGGAATAAGCATGGAGATCATATTCAGGGAATATCCAAAACCACTGATCATTCCAAACAAAATACTGATGGGTGTTCCCACAGAAAATAGGGCAATCAGCAGGTATTTTTTACTGGGTAAGAACCACAGTAGCATCAGGGTAATGACTAATACAGTAAGCCCCCCAAAAAGGAGACTCTCTTTGTATATGCCTTTATTGTAGGCCTCATTTAATACAGGAGGTCCAGTAATGTGGTAGCTTTCAAAATACCTTGAAATGACGGTTTCTATCTCTTGGGCAATGTCTTTTCTGTCCTTTTCAATGCTTGGGGTAGGCCTTAGTTGTACATAGAGGAAAAGATTTTTAAAATCCTTTGAGACCAGTTGGCTCATTAACTCCGGCATATCACCCCATAATTTTTTAATGCTCTTTTCGCTGCGTTTTTCCTCATACAAAGGTCGGAAACTCACTTTTTTCCCTGCTATGACAGGGTATTTTGCTTTGGCCAAACTATAGGCGGTTTGTACAAAGGGCATGCTGTCTAAGCTGTTGTTGAGCGCCCTTAACAAGTCAACATTCTTTTGCTCCAAAGCATTGGAAACGGGTAGCATCACAATGAAAATTTCATCCGAACCATAGGTTTCCTGGTACTCAATATAGGCTTTATAGCTAGGGTCTTCTTCTAAAAACCAAATACCCAGAGAGTTGTCAATAGATAATTTTTTTAGGGTCTGCAATCCGGAAATCCCTACAATAAGCACCCCTAATACAATCAGTAACCATCTGAATTGAATCACAAAGCCAATACTTTTGTGAAGAAAAGAAGCTGTTTTTAGGGACATCAGTGCTTTTAATTTACTCGTAAAGGTATGAAAAACGCCGGGGGGAACTGTTTTAAATGCGTTTGAAATAGGGGTAAAATCAAAAAACTTTTAGTAGCTTGAAGGCTCAATTTAAATACAAAAAATGAGCTATTTAAACGCTACCAAAGACTTATATAAAGAAGCAGCCCTCACCCCAGACGTGGGGCTTTGTTGCACCACCACCCCTATTTGGCAGTTTCCGGGTTTAAAAATTCCTAGCATCATGCAGGAGATGAATTACGGTTGCGGAAGTACGGTGCACCCCAGGGATTTAGTGAACAATCCCAAGATTGCTTATGTAGGTGTTGGTGGTGGTATGGAGCTCTTGCAATTCGCTTATTTTTCAAGACAAAAAGAGGGGGTTATTGGGGTAGATGTGGTGGATGAGATGTTGACAGCATCGGCCCGCAATTTTAAAATTGCGGAGGCCCAGAACGATTGGTTTAAAAGTGAGTTTGTGGCCCTTAAAAAGGGCGATGCCCTAGACCTTCCCATTGAGGACAATTCCATAGACGTGGCCGCTCAAAACTGCTTGTTCAATATTTTTAAGATGGAGGAGCTCAAAAAAGCGCTGCAAGAGATGTACCGAATTTTAAAACCACACGGGCGTTTGGTAATGAGTGACCCTACCTGTGAACAACCTATGAATAAAGCCCTTAGAAACGACGACCGCCTGAGAGCGCTTTGTCTTTCAGGCGCTATTCCACTGAATGATTATATAAAAATGCTTACGGATGTGGGCTTTGGAACTATTGAAATTAGGGCGAGAAGGCCTTATAGGATTTTAGATACGGCGCATTACGCCACCGATGAAAATATCTTTATTGAAAGTGTAGAAGTCTGCGCCATTAAAGATCCTATGCAGGCAGATGGGCCCTGTGTATTTACAGGAAAATCTGCCATCTATTTTGGTTCAGAGGACTATTTTGACGACAAAAAAGGGCATGTGCTACTTCAAAACCAACCCCTTTCTATCTGCAATAAAACAGCTGCAGCTCTGGGTAGTCTAAATAGGTCGGATATTTTTATAAGCGAAAGTACCTTCCATTACGACGGGGGTGGCTGCTGTTAATAGGCGGTTTCAATAATTAAAGAAAAAGATTCATTTTAGAAGGAAATCAAGGGGATTTATTTTTAATCGAAAAAGCTTCAGCTACTTTCGTTAAAAACCAATAACCATGAAAAAGTTCCTTGTTTTTATTTTTCCTTTCCTTATTGCGCTAGGGTGTTCCTCAGACGACACTCCTTTAGAACAACCAGACCAATCCAAAGCGCCTAACGAGCAGTTAGAAGACACAGATTCCGAAACTTCAGACACAGACAGTGACTCAGATAGTAGTCAAGATAATTCTTCTGACAATGATACAGACCAATCAAATGGACCAGATTTTGATTCAAGCACCAATACAGTTCTGTTAACCCAAACGGCCTATTATTATCCCAATGGCGTAGAAACAGAGGTGGAGTATACAGAGCGATTAGCGGTTGTGCCTCTAACAGGTTCCTCACACAAAGTGTATGAAGCTAATGGAGTTTTTTATATCATTCAATTAGATGAAAATAACAATGTGGTTTACACTGAAGGGGATAGAAATTCTTTTTTTATGACTTCTCACAATGAAATGCCTAGACTAGTCACTTCTAACATTCAAAGTGATGTGACCCTAAATATGCAGGTTTATTACTCTAATGCACCAAATGCCCAAACACCGGAAGCGCCCGCTGAAATATATGAGTTCATATGGGATTATGGGGACCAAGGAAAAATAGAAGGCAAAGAATTTATTGGCGCTAAATTTGATGGGAGGGATAAATACGGCACCCCTTGGGATGTTAATCCCTATAAATTCGGAGACACTTTTAGGGCCCAATTGGCCATAATTAATATTCCGGATAAAAACATCACTACAGCGCCATTAACTGAGCTGGTTTATAAAGAAGTAGGTGTTGTAAATTACAAGGGTGTAAAATGGAGGTATGAAGCAGATTTATATGAAGGAGAAGCAGATTTTTTAAGCCATATTAAGCCAAATTTTGACCGGTCACTAGAAGATTTATCAAATACTGACGGGGCAAATAATTTAAATACCATTAGCGTATTTGGGGGTCGGACATACACTTGTGGCGCTGAGGCAAATTGCATAGGCAATGAAGGTTATATTTATTGTTTTACCAAGACCCCAGATCTATATATGTTTACTCATGAGATAGGCCATACCTGGTCTTTAAGAGAAGATTCTCCAGTAAATTGGGTGGAATGGGAGGAATTATGGGCTACTTATTTTGTATCGGAATATGCTAAAAAGAATTCTAAGGAATATTTTGCAGACGCATTTTATTTATATTTTTCTGGACAAAAAGATTTAGAAGATTTTCCCAATTTATATCAGATGCCAGATGAGGTAAGGGCCAAATTAGACACTTATTTTAAATAGAAAAGCTTCGCTTGAAAGGCCTCTATTATTTTATAAATTGATTTCCATGCCTCCTTTTTATGCATAATATCTAATGTTTTATTATCTTGGTATTTATTACGCATTATGAAAAATTACGCGCTAGCATATATTGTTTTATTTGGGCTTTTATCCTGCTCTAAAGAAGCATCTCCCAATGTAGAAGTTGAGGAAGACGCCGTTTTTGTAGACCAAGGAACCAGTCAATATGCAGACAATAATCCTTTGAACGACGTGTTGTTTCAGGCGTTTTGGTGGGATTCTTTTAACGACCCTAAAATAGGCGGTTATTCCTCTTTTTACGCTTTTCTGGAAGATCAAATAGTGTCCTTGTCTAATGCCCACATAGATGGTATTTGGATGCCACCATCTAGCGAGGGCGAGGGTATGGGTTACCATCCCAGAAAGTTATTTGACTTTAACTCCCTTCACGGAAATAAAAACGAATTGGTCTCTTTATTGGCTTTAATGAAGTCAAGGAAAATGCATGGAATGGCAGATTTGGTTATAAACCATAGGGTGGGTACAGACACTTGGAATGATTTCACGGAGCCCGCATGGTCCTGTGACGCCATATGTATGGACGACGAGGGTTTTACCAATCCCAATGCGTTTGGTTTGGTGCCCTGTGGTGACTTTGATGAAGGAGAGGGCTGGGGAGGCGCCAGAGACTTAAACCACAAAAGCGAAGAGGTTCAATTGGGGATTAAGGCCTACCTAGCGCAGCTTAAAGCATTGGGATTTGATTCTTGGAGGTATGACTTTGTAAAAGGTTTTCCTGCTAAATATGTAGGAGAATACAATGCGTCTACCCCTTATTATTTAAGTGTAGGAGAATACTGGGATGGCAATCCCAACGCTTTGCGTTCTTGGATAGATAAAACTTCAGAAACCCTCAGCGAAAATGACACTCCAAAGGCTGCAGCCTTTGATTTTTCAATAAAATACAAGTTGGCAGAGGCCGTAGTGCAAAAAAAGTATTCCGTGCTTCAAGCCAATCCATCCTTAGCCGCCATAGCAGGCTATGGAGAAAAATCCATTACTTTTTTAGACAACCATGATACTGGTTGCATTAACAGAAATGACTGCGACAATGTGTTTTCAAAAAACACCAGTGAATTGATCCAAGGCTATGCTTATTTGTTAACCCATCCGGGGATTCCGATGGTGTGGGGCTACCATTACTTTTTTTCAGATTCTTTTGGCTCACTTCAAAAAGAGATCAATGCCCTGATTGCCATTAGAAAAGCTTTTGGGGTAAACGCCAATAGCAAGGTAGTGGTGGTTGAAGCCAAAGATGGTGCCTCTGGGTATTATGTGGCCCAGATAGATGAAAACCTTCTGGTTAAAATTGGCAGTGGCGCATATGTTCCAGACAGCCAATGGAAAGAGACTAGAAAAGCCCTGGCTTATGCTGTTTGGGAAAAGTAACAAGATTAATTAAAAATAAATACTATGAAAACCAAATTATTAAGTCTAGGCCTTTGCGCACTTGTATTAACAGCTTGTAATTCAAAAAACGAAGAAAAAAAGAAAGCGTCTGACGCTGAAAAAACCTATCAATTGGTATGGACAGACGAGTTTGACGCGCCAGGACTACCAGATGCAGACAAATGGTTTTTAGAAACAGATGCTCCTGAAAACGGTGGCTGGTACAACAACGAAAAGCAGCATTATACAGACCGTATTGAAAACGCTGAGGTCAGTGATGGAACCCTTAAGATTATTGCTAAAAAGGAGTCTTACACCCATAATGGAAGTACACAGGAATTTACCTCTGCCAGGTTTAATTCTAAATTTCACTTCACTTATGGCAAAGTAGAAGTAAGGGCCAAATTGCCTAGAATGCAAGGTACTTGGCCAGCTATTTGGGCTTTGGGAACCAATTTGCCAGAAGTAGGTTGGCCTGCATGTGGGGAAATAGACATGATGGAGCAATTGTTCGAGAACCATTTAATGGTACAGTCTGCGGTTCACGTAGCGGGTAGGTATGGAGATTATCCTGCCTTAAAGCAATTGTCGGTTTCAGATGTAACAGAGAATTTTCATGTATATGGCATGATTTGGACAGAAGATAAAATAGACTTTACGGTAGATGGAGAAGTGTTTTTCACCTACCAACCTGCGGACAGAAGCAATGACTTTTGGCCTTTTAACAAAGACCAGTACTTACTTTTAAATGTAGCCCTTGGTGGTAGTTTGGGCGGAGACATTACGCCAGACTTTACACAAGACCAGATGGAAGTGGACTATGTGAGGGTGTACCAGCTTCAATAGTAGTCAAGTATTCATATTAAAAAAGCCATTCCTGAGGAATGGCTTTTTTAATATTACGGCTTTTTAATTACAATGACTTTAAGAATTTGATCACACCATTAAAGTATGTTTCTTGGTCGTCGTATAAGGCCATATGACTCCCTTTAGGACAGTGTAAATAGCTTCCATTTTGAACCATTTCACTCATTTCTTTCATGGCTTTTGGATCCATAGTGTCGTATTCAGCTCCAATAGTTAGGGTAGGAATAGTGATTTTATTTAAATCACTAGTTCGGTCCCACTCTTTTAGAACAGCATCTCCGACTACGCCAAATTCGCTGGGTCCTTGCATTTTTAGGTAAAGAGGATAATTCATGTTTGCAAAAGCCCTAAGGACTGGGTTAGGCCATTCACTAGGATTCATTCTCAATACATGTTCTGGATAATAGTGTTCCTCTATTAGTCCTAAATACTCGGGATTAGTATAGTCTTCATTGGCTTCAAAATTTTCAATTTCAGCCAGAACTTCTGGAGGTAACTGCGGCCCTAAAACTTCTTTGGCATAGGTTACATAATCAGGGATGGAACCCATCATATTTGAGACAATAAGCGCTTTCATATTGTGTTGGTATTTTAAGGCGTATTCAATACCTAAAATGCCCCCCCATGAATGGCCTAATATAACAAAATTTGAAGCGTCTAGTTGTAGGGCTTTTCTAACTTGTTCTACCTCTTCAACAAAACTGTCTATATTCCAAAGTCTTTCGTCATTTGGATTGTCGCTTTTTCCAGATCCCATTTGATCGTAGTAATAATATTCTACATTGCCCTGAGGGAAATACGAATCTGCAGCTTCAAAATATTCGCTGGTTGCTCCAGGACCACCATGCAATAAAAGTACTTTTGTAGTGGGATTATTACCGACTCTTTTGGTCCATACATTGAAAGTGCCTAGGGCGGTTTCTATAGAAATGATTTTTGTTCCTCCAGTAAACTTCGAGTCTGACTTGGAATAATCATAGTAAGCAGTCTCTTGGGGAGCTACTTCTTTGTTATTACAAGACATGCAAATCAAAATGGCGCTTAATAGTGTTAATTTAAATTTCATTTTATTAAGTATTAAGTTGATGATAAAAAAAGTAAATTTCATATTACAACAATAAATTTGAATTGCTTCATTTTAATCATTTATGTATGAATTTTTCTTATTTTTGTAATAAATAATTTTAATATGATTTGTGCTATGTTAGATTTTGAATTTAGATCACACTGTCCAATCTCTAGTGCTCTAGATATTTTTGGTGATAAGTGGTCTTTAGTAATAATTAGAGATTTATTTATTGGCATAAACACCTACTCTGATTTCTTGAAATCTCCTGAAAAAATCTCTACTAATATTTTAGTAGATAGAATTAAAAAATTGAGGAGTCATGGAATTTTAGAGTTCAAAAGAGACGTAAATGACAATAAGATAAAGTACTATTATTTAACGGATAGTGGAATAGATTTATTTCCAATGATCATGAATTTATCATTGTGGTCTCGCAAACATTTACATGTTGAACCAGGTCCATTTTCTAAGAGAGATTATGCATTAATTGATTTAAATGGGTTAGATTCATTCTTAAAAGAGACTACATCAAAATATATTAAAACTAGGGAGACTATTTTAAATTAAAAAGTCCAGTAATACCTTAATAATAAAGAAAGCCATTCCTAAGGAATGGCTTTCTTTATTAAGCGGAGTTTCTACTCGCGTTAATATTTCCGTATAAAGATCGGGTGACAATCTTTTCATAGATTTCTTTTAGCGGCGCATTTTGCCCTATTTTTTGAAGGGCGTATTGTTGGATCACCAATAACGGAAGGACTATATTTTCCCGGATCAGTACAGATTCTCTTGAAACAGCTTCTTTTTCCATGAGAATATTTAAGCCAGAAATGAGGAGTAATTTTTCTTTGGATAGGGTGTATTCGTCGTGAAGTATCTGCCAGAAATCGCCATACTCTGGGTCTTCTTTCATATAGCTGGTGAGTTCAAAATAACATTTGGCTAAAGCCATCATACTGTTTTGCATGAGTGCTTTAAAATAAGGCACTTCTTTAAACATCTCCTGTAGTTCTCCCAGTTTGCCCTCTGCCTCTAAAGAAGCAATGGCAGAACCAATACCAAAGTAGCCGGGGACATTTTGCTTGAGTTGGCTCCAAGAACCAACAAAAGAAATGGCCCTTAGATCAGAGAGCTCTAATTTGGCTTTTTGGCCTCTTTTTCCTGGCCTTGAGCCAATATTTGCTTTGGTATAATATTTAAGGGTACTCCTATTTTCTAAATAAGGCATGAATTTAGGATGCTGTTTTAAAGCGTCGTATTTGGTAAAACTTCTTTCGGACAGTGTTTCCATAAGCGCTCTGTGGGCGATTGAAATGGTGTTTTCCTTGCCAAAAATATTGTTAGACAATCCAGCGGTTAAGAGTTGCTCACAATTATATACAAACTGGTCTCTAGTACCATAAGTACTGGTAATGGTCTGTCCTTGAATGGTCAGTTGTATCTCATTATTGGCAATTTCTTTGGTTTGTGCAGCATAAAATCTATGTGTTTTTCCACCACCTCTTGCTGGAGGTCCACCACGGCCGTCAAAAAAGACCGCGCTTATGTCGTATTGCTTACAAACGCTTGTTAGGTTTTCTTTGGTTTTTAGAATAGACCAATTGGCTTTCACATAGCCTCCATCTTTTGTTCCATCTGAGAAACCAAGCATGATGGTGTGTTTATTCCCCCTCTTTTTAACGTGCTGCATATAGGCAGTTGTCTGAAAGAGCTCTTGCATGCTTTTTTCAGAAGTGTCCATGCCGTGCATGGTTTCAAAAAGGGGGACAATGTCAAAATGAATGTCTGCTTCTTTGTATCCGGACCACCTAAATAAAGCCCAAACAAATAAAACAGAAAATTTGTCCTCTGAATTACTAATAATATACCTATTGCAACCGTCTTGACCGTTCTTGGCTTGAATGTTTTTGAGGTTTCTGATATTTTTTAAGGTATCTGAAACGAGTGCATCTTCAAATTCATCAGGGGCCACTTCTAGATCTAAATGGAGTAATTTATCGGTGAGTACCTCAGGGGATAGTTCCTCTAAAGACTCCTTTATAATACCGGCATGTTTTAAAATAGCCGTGATACTATTGAAATGAATGCTGTGGTCTTGTCTTATGTCTAAAGTGGCAAAGTGGGTTTTAAAGATCTTGACTTTATCTATTAAAGCGTCTAGATCTTTTAAATATAAACCAAAGTATTTAGAGACTAAGAGGTCTTTGATTTTCTGGAGTTCTCCAATCAAAAAGTCATAAGGCACTAAGGCATTAGCGTCAAACATACTGTCGTACAATGCTTTTCTAAGGCCTATTAAGGGCTCTTGAAGCGCTGTAAAACTTAATTTTTGATGCAGGGCTTTCAGGTCTTTGTAGTAACACTTCATGAGCGTGGTCCTTAATTCATCTGCTACCTGATCCGTCATTTCCGTAGTGACAAATGGGTTACCATCCCTATCTCCACCTGGCCAGAAGCCTAATTTAACAATATTATAATTGTTGAAATCTACTTGTGGGATATTTGTTTTAATATATGAAAAAAGGTCTCCAATGGCGTCATAATACACATTTCTTAAAATATGTATGATGTTTTTTGCCTCGTCTAAAGGAGTGGGTTTTTTACTGTTTAGCAAAGAGGTCAGCCCCAATTGTTGCAAACTCTTGTCTATTTCCGTGATATTATTCTCTACAATGAGCTTGCGCAAATCTGTCATAATATCTAAAACAGCTGGCGTATAGAATTGGGTGGGGTGTGCCGTTAGTATAATACGGGCACTGAAGTTGGAGAGTTTCTCCGCTACCTCATCCCAACTCTTGTTTTTATCAATAATTTGAAAATAATCTTTTATACTCAGAGAAGAACTATGCTTGTGAAGCTTAGGGAATGCTGCATCTTCCACACTGTCATAAAGCACCACCTGACGTTCCACATACTGGATAATACGAAACATAAAATCTATCTGTGATTCTTCTGTGGTGAGTCCGGCATAATCTTTAAAAAAACCTTCCAAAATTTGCTGCGGGTTTTTTCCAGCTTCCAAACCTTTTTTGCTCTGGTCTAATAGGAGTGGAATAAGCATCCCTACATTTTCAATATTGCGGTAAGGGAGATTTAGAAAAAGGCTATTGTATACGTTAAACGTATTATTCACTGTTTTTTTAAATACTTCTAGGCGCTGTTGTTGCATGAGGGTCAATTTAAATTATACCGATTGTTATCATTATAACACCTTATAAATATCGGCATTATAAGGACATTGCGACTGGTTTGCGTCGCTATTTAACAAAATGAAAATTAAGGGTGTTATTTATGGGTAATTTCGCAATTAAATGAACCCCTGGATATGTTTTTTGAAATAGTTTGCACTCTCTGCCACACTTTCCATGGAGTTCACCGCAAAATTCCCACCCTGTTCTATATAGTAACGCTCTAATCCAGCGGTTTTGGCATTGGGAAGGACTTTGGTATAATCTATAGACCCATTACCAAGCTCCGTATAGTCTCTGGTCACTTTATCCATATCTTTAATATGCCACAATGGAAACCTTCCTGGAGCTTTTTCTATAAGTGCTTTAGGGGAAATGACGCCTGCATGCATGACCCAATAAAAATCTACTTCTATTTTAACCAAATCTGGATCAGTTTCTTCTAGTACCCAATCCATACCTGTTTTGTCACCATAGGTATTAAAGTCATAGCCAAAATTGTGGTAGGCCAATTTTAGGCCTGCGGCCGACACCTGAGCGCCAATTGCATTTAATTTTTGCACCAACAGGGTGTAGCCTTCTAAAGTGTGGTATGCGTCTCCTAGCTTTGGCCAAGTAATATAGTGATCTCCCAGTGCTTTAGCCCCTTCAATACAAGCGTCTACATAGTTTTTTAAGTCTGTTTCTGAAGCCTCCATAAGTCCAGGAAGTCCATAATGACCTGTATAAGTACTCAATTCAAGGTCTTCTAAAATAGTCTTGAATTCGTTGGCACTATACCCATAGTAGGTTTTGTTCACCGTGTCAAAGCCATAACTCTCAAAATCCGAATATCCCATGGCTTTTAATTTTTTAAGGGTGCCTACGGGATCTTTGGCCATAAAATCTCTTACCGTGTATAGTTGGAGTCCTAAAGGAAAAGAAGTATTAGAAAATGACACCACACAACTGCTCGGTATTAAAGCGAGTGCCGCTAATGCACTGCTTTGCTTTAAAAATGTATTTCTGTTCATTTAAAAGGTATTGGTCCATTAAATGTAATAAATTAATAATAAGCTAAGGTGAAGCCTCTTGTGTTTTAATCTTTTATCGTAATATTGCAATATATTAATATATAAAAATGGGAATCACTAAAACAGCTATTTTTACGGATCAAGACAATACCCTTGCCGCAATAGCAAAAGCCTTAGCACATCCTGCTAGAATTGCTATTTTAAAGCATTTAATTAAACAGGACAGCTGTATTTGTGGGGACTTGGTGTTGGAGATTGGTTTGGCCCAACCCACTATTTCTCAACACTTAAGCGTCTTAAAGCAAACCGGTCTTATCAAGGGAAATATTTCAGGCACCAGTGTTTGTTACTGTATAGACACAGAGGCTTGGCAGCAGGCAAACCAGACTTTTGCCGGTCTATTTGCTGCAGGAATGCCTACCTCCAATGATTGTTGTTAATTTAATACATATACCATGACACTATTAGCATTTATAAACGAATTAAAAAAAATGGAAACAATTGGGTTTCAATTGCCCAATGGCACCTTTGTGCCTCCTTATTTTCATGTCACTGAAGTAGGGAAAGTGACTAGAGACTTTGTAGACTGTGGTGGAACCATGCGTTCTAATTCAGTGGTTAATTTTCAACTTTGGTCTGCCGAAGATTACGACCACAGACTTCATCCTGAAAAACTAATTTCCATTATAGAGATGGCGCAAAAAGCCTTGGCTATTGGAGACCTTCCTATTGAAGTTGAATTTCAGGGACAAACCATAGAAACCTATGGGATAGCCACTCATGGAAGTCATTTTTTGCTCACCGCTAAGGCCACCGATTGTTTGGCTAAAGACAACTGTGGCATTCCTACAGACAAACCAAAACTAAGCCTTTCAGAGATGAACAAGAACGCATGTACACCAGGGAGTGGATGTTGTTAATTATAAATAGCATGAACACCCTATTATACAAAACTATTGAGGCCTTAGACTTGAATACGCTCTCTGAAGAGCGAAAAAACATCTTAGACCTATTGGTCGTTTTTATTCAAGAAAAGAAAACGGCACAAGCACTAGTAAAACTTCATTTTATTTGCACCCACAACTCTAGGCGAAGTCATTTTTCGCAAATTTGGGCCCAGGCTATGGCGGCCTATCATAAAGTGCCTCATGTGCTGTGTTATTCTGGGGGTACTGAAGCAACCGCTTTATATCCTATGATAATTAAAACCTTAGCAGCACAAGGTTTTGACATTTACCCTACCGCTGAGGGCGAAAACCCCATCTATGCTATTCACTATTCGGAAAGGTCACTACCGCTCATAGGTTTTTCAAAAAAAATAGATCATCCTTTAAACCCTTCCAAAGACTTTGCGGCCATTATGACTTGCGACGCAGCAGACCAAGGCTGTCCTTTTATTGCTGGGGCAGAAAAGCGAATTGGACTGACCTTTAAAGACCCAAAAATCTCCGATGGCAGTCCACAGCAAGAAAGGGTTTACAGGGAGCGCAGTATTCAGATAGCCACAGAACTTAAATATGTATTTTCTCGAATTTCCTAAGCCATGAAAAAGCAATTATCCTTTTTAGACCAATACCTAAGTTTTTGGATTTTTTTAGCCATGGGTATGGGTGTGGGGATTGGGTATTTATTTCCCTATTTCCCTATTTTTATTAATGATTTAAGTGTAGGAACAACTAATATTCCCATAGCGATTGGACTCATTGTAATGATGTACCCGCCACTCGCCAAAGTCAATTATGCCCTCTTGCCTAAAGTATTTCAAAACGTAAAAATCTTAGGGGTATCCCTTTTATTAAATTGGGTGGTAGGTCCTATTTTGATGTTTGTATTGGCATTAACATTCCTCCAAGAGTATCCAGAATATATGGTGGGCCTCATCTTAATTGGCTTGGCCAGGTGTATTGCAATGGTACTCGTGTGGAATGACTTGGCAGAAGGAAGTGCTGAATACGGTGCAGGACTGGTGGCTTTGAACAGTGTTTTTCAGGTATTTGCCTATTCTTTTTATGCTTGGTTGTTTATTACCGTTTTGCCGCCATACTTTGGATTTGAAGGGGCTATAGTAGACATATCCATAGGTGTTATTGCAGAATCTGTACTGATTTATTTAGGGTTTCCTTTTTTGATGGGCTTTTTGAGTAGAAAAATTTTAGTACCTCTAAAGGGTCTGGACTGGTATGAGAAAAAATTCATTCCTAGCATCTCTCCAGGGACACTTATTGCGCTATTGTTCACCATTGTGGTCATGTTTTCATTAAAAGGGGCGCTCATTGTGACTATTCCTTTAGATGTTCTAGTAATAGCATTTCCGTTACTCATTTATTTTAGCCTCATGTTTGTGATTGGCTTTTTTGTGACCAAAGCAGCAGGAGGAACCTATGACAAAACTGCAGCGGTGGCCTTCACCGCAGCCGGGAACAATTTTGAGTTGGCTATAGCCGTTGCTATAGGGGTTTTTGGATTAAATTCAGGCCAAGCATTTGCGGGTGTTATTGGCCCTTTGGTAGAAGTGCCTGCACTCATACTTCTGGTCAGGGTTTCTTTTTGGCTTAAGGGCAGATTCTTTAAATAGAACCATTCTACGTTTCTTTTCACCCTTAAAAGGCTTAGATATATGTATTTTAGCTCTTTAAACTTACCTGATGAGCATAGATAAATCTCTTTTGAAAAGAGCCAATGAGGAGTGCGAATGTTGTAATGCTACAGAAAAATTAGTGGTGTATGAACTGCCAGCATCTGCCACGAGTGGCCTAGAGGCCCAACTACTACTTTGTGAAAAATGTATTTCAGAAGCAGACGCAGAAGAGAGAGATCAAAACCATTGGCGCTGTTTAAATGACAGTATGTGGAGTGAAGTGCCTGCCATGCAAGTATTTGCTTGGCGCATGTTACACCGCTTAAAGTCTTTTGGATGGTCTGCAAGTTTATTGGAGCAAATGTACCTAGATGAAGCGCTTTTAAGCTGGGCAGCCGCTGCTGGAGATGGGGAAGAAAAACCAGATGCGGTCATTCACAGAGATGTAAATGGTGTTGTTTTAGAAGCTGGAGATTCAGTGGTGCTTATTAAGGACTTAAAAGTAAAAGGCAGCAGTATGGTTGCCAAACAAGGGACTGCGGTAAGGCGCATCTCTTTGGATAGAGAAAATGCCCAATATATTGAAGGCAAAGTGGGCGGACAAACCATTGTACTTATTACAGAATACGTCAAGAAACTCTAACGTACCTTGGCCCTTTTAATGAGCTTGGCAAACAAGCCTGGGAAGTACCTTTTCACATAAGCCGCATAACTTTCACGGCCTATATAGACTTCTCTTTTGCCATGCTTTAATGCGTTGATTATTTTTTTGGCGCATTGTTCCGCGCTAATCCCATTGGCTTGTGCCTGATCCATAATACCTATAGCCTCTCCGTTGGGACCCAAGGCATTTACGGAGACCTGTGTTTTAACAAAACCTGGCGCTAACAAGCTAACAGAAATACCACTGTCTTCTAATTCAGCCCTTAGGGAATCAAAAAAACCGTGCAATGCGTGTTTAGAGGCAGCATAGCCAGACCTATATGGCGAGGGAATTATACCGGTAAGACTGGTGACTACCCCAAAGTGTCCGCGTCCATTTTTCAGCATGGAGGGTAAGATTGCTTTAGTGAGACTGACCGTGCCCAAGTAGTTTGTGTCTATGAGTTTTTTGTCTACTGAGAAGTCAGTGTCTTTAACAAGTGAACGCTGGCTAATTCCTCCATTGTGAATGAGAAGGTCAACAGCCCCCACTTTTTCAAGCACCTCTGCCACCTTTTTTTTATGGCTTTCCGAGTCTTCAAGATCCAGTATTTGCAGGTGAATACGGGCGTTTTTATGGCAGAGTTCCTCAGCTTCTTCCAAGGTTTTTTCTCTTCTTGCAGAAAGAATTAAGGTACAGTTTTGAGAAGAGATTTCTTTGGCCAATGCCAAGCCTATTCCAGAAGAGGCTCCAGTGATCCAAATGGTTTTGTTTTTGAAAAATGCGCTCATGATAAATTTATGGACAAGATACACAAATCATCCTTTCCACAAAGATTCTATAGCACTTAGAGACACCCTATTTCTAAGGAGTTTAAGGCGTTGTTTGAAGTATTTTTTTTGGGAAGCACTGCCTTGTTTGGAGACGGATTTTTGTATTCTTTGAAATACTTTAATGCCAGCGGATCCTTTGAATTGATATGGATTTACTTGAAAGATAAAACTGTTGAGGTGTCTTTTCCAGGCCAAGGCCGATGCCTTTTCGTTTCCCAATACACCCATTGTGACCCTTTTGAAAAACCGAGGGTCATTTGAGGTGTCAATGAGTCGCTCTGGGTGGAGTTTTTCCATCTCTAAAAAATGGTTCACCCAAAGGGATAAGGTTTCTGTGGTTTGGGTTTTTTTAGTAAAAATAAAAACCCCAAGGACACTGTTAAAAACAAAAGGGGTATAGGAGAGTTGTTGGGCCAAATAGGCTTGTAATTGGCCTTGTTTTGGTCTGTCCAAAAACAAGGCCTTACAATCTTTGGGCGGTTTAATAACCAGTTTGCAAACCACCTGATTACTTATTTAAGATCAAAACGATCCAACTCCATTACTTTAGTCCAAGCTGCGACAAAGTCACATAAGAACTTGTCTTGGCTGTCATCACAAGCATACACCTCAGCTAATGCGCGCAATTCAGAATTAGAACCAAAGATAAGGTCTACCCTAGAAGCACTCCATTTAAGGGCGCCCGTTTTTCTATCCCTTCCCATAAAGAGGTCTTCTTCTTCATTTGCGGCTTCCCATTTGGTGCTTAGGTCTAAAAGCTGTACAAAAAAATCATTGCTTAAAGCCCCTTTGTTTTTAGTAAAAACTCCGTGGGTACTTCCATCATAATTTGTGTCTAGCATGCGCATTCCCCCAACTAAAACGGTCATTTCAACAGGGCTAAGGGTCAATAATTGTGCTTTGTCTAATAGTAACTCTTCATCTGAAACAGAGAACCTGGTTTTTACATAATTTCTAAACCCGTCTGCCTGTGGCTCAAGTACTGCAAAAGAAAGCACATCTGTTTCTTCTTGACTGGCGTCTGTTCTTCCCGGAGTAAAAGGCACGACTATTTTGTGCCCTGCTGCAGCTGCCGCTTGTTCTATTCCTACACTTCCCCCAAGGACAATTAGGTCTGCTAAAGATACTTGAGTAGCATGTGCTGCGTTAAAAGCGTTTTTGATTTCACGGTATTTGTCTAGTACCTTTGCTAGGGTCTCCGGCTGGTTGACGGCCCAATCTTTCTGTGGTGCCAAGGCTATCCTTGCACCATTGGCACCACCTCTTTTATCCGAGCCTCTAAAAGTACTGGCAGACGCCCATGCAGTTTGCACCATTTCTGCATTGGTTATGCCACTATTGGACAATTGTTGTTTTAACGCTTTAATGTCAGTTTCGTTGATTATTGGGCCAGAAGTTGCTGGGATAGGGTCTTGCCAAATCAAGGTCTCTTGTGGCACTTCTTCTCCCAAATAAAGCGATTTAGGCCCCATATCTCTGTGGGTTAATTTAAACCAAGCCCTAGCAAAAGCGTCTGCGAATTCGTCGGGATTCTCATAGAAGCGTTTCGAAATTTTTTCATAGATAGGGTCTTCTCTCAGGGCAATGTCAGAGGTAAGCATCATGGGAGCATGACTTTTATTTGGGTCATGTGCGTCTGGAACCGTTCCTACACCACCATTATTTTTTGGTTTCCATTGGTGCGCTCCTGCAGGACTCTTAGTGAGTTCCCACTCGTATCCAAATAAATTTTCAAAGTAATTGTTGCTCCATTTGGTTGGGGTAGTGGTCCAGGTAACTTCTAAACCAGAGGTAATGGTGTCTCCTGCATTTCCAGTGCCAAAACTATTTTCCCATCCCATGCTCTGCGCCTCAATAGGTGCTCCAGCAGGTTCTGGGCCTACATATTCGTCTGGATTAGCCGCTCCATGTGTTTTACCAAAGGTATGACCTCCAGCGATTAAGGCTACTGTTTCTTCGTCATTCATGGCCATTCTTCCAAAAGTTTCCCTAATGTCTCTGGCAGAAGCCAAAGGATCAGGGTGTCCGTCTGGTCCCTCTGGGTTCACATAGATAAGACCCATTTGCACTGCAGCGAGTGGGTTTTCTAGATCCCTGTCCCCAGAATACCTTTGGTTTTCCAGCCATTTTCCTTCAGAGCCCCAATAGATATCTTGCTCAGGTTCCCAAATATCTTCTCTTCCACCCCCAAAACCAAAGGTTTTAAAGTCCATAGATTCTAAGGCACAGTTTCCTGCGAGAATCATTAGATCTCCCCAAGATATTTTGTTGCCGTATTTTCTTTTAATGGGCCAAAGCAAGAGCCTTGCCTTGTCTAAGTTTCCGTTGTCTGGCCAGCTATTTAGAGGGGCAAAACGCTGTGCGCCGGTTCCTCCGCCACCACGTCCGTCTGCTATTCTATAGGTTCCTGCACTGTGCCAAGCCATGCGAATAAAGAAAGGACCGTAGTGTCCAAAGTCTGCCGGCCACCAATCCTGAGAATTGGTCATGAGGTTGTATAAATCTTGCTTGAGCGCTTTTAGGTCTAAGCCTTGGAATGCTTTTTTATAGTCAAAGCCTTCATCCATAGGATTAGATGCTTTGCCGTGTTGTCTGAGTATATTAATATTGAGTTGGTTGGGCCACCAATCTTTGTTTGAGGTACCTTTTCCTGCGGCACTTTTAATGGCTCCTTGTGAGAAAGGACACTTCGCGCCCTCATTTCCTGAATAATGTTCCATAATTGCTGTGACTTTTTATTAGACCACAACAAGTTATATTAGATTTAGGTATGAAAAGAATAAAACCTATTGTTTTTTCTTATAATGAAATTGAACGGCTTTATAAACTACAACCTGTTGTAATCTGGTTTCCAGTTTTTAATAGCCATTTTAATCTCTTTTTGGGTCAATTGTTCTTTAATTGCTCGGTCTATTAATGGCAAAAATTCCTCATCTGGCGCAAAGCGGAGGGCAATGATTTGTCCCATTCGAAGTTCTGTGGGCAACAATTTCCCGGTGAGTACGTAATGTCTCAAGCTTTCTTCTGCTCTTATAGCCCTGTCTTGTGCTTTTAAGGGGAATTGTCTGGTGTACCACATCATGACAACAAATATCCAAGAGGTTAAAATAAATAAGGTAGCAGGGTAGGCGTGTCCTTCTTCTGCCAATAATAAGTAACTCACACCACCGCCAAAAAGGGCGAGTATGCTTAAAAATAACAAACCGTGAAATCCTTTGATTAGTATGGGATGGTTTTTAAAATTTTGTTCCGTTTTCATATATAGGTTTTACCCAAAAATAGAATAAATTTTGGGTAAAACCTTTTTAGGCTTCCAGAAGTTTAAGTATTACTATAGCCTAGGTAATCCCAAAGGCACTTCCATGAGTAAAATTTCACTGTCCTCAAACGCTTTTATGTCAAATTCATTGGCTTCGGTGATCCCTAATCCATCTCTGTGTGATAAAAGTGTGCCAGCGACTTCCAATGAGCCTTGAATAACAAAAGTATACACTCCATTGTTTTTTGGGTCTTTTAATCGGTATTTTAGTTTAGTTCCTTTTTCTAAGCTTCCCAAATGGAACCAAGCATCTTGGTGTATCCAGACCCCTTGATCATTTGGGTTTGGAGAGAGTATTTGCTGAAGTTTGTTGGCGCTTTGTGTTGGGTCTAAAGTAATTTGTTGGTACCTGGGAGTGACCCCTTTTACTTTAGGTATAATCCAGATTTGTAAAAATTTAACCGTTTTGTCTTTATTGGCGTTGTACTCACTGTGTTCAATCCCACTTCCTGCACTCATTACCTGAATATCGCCATTTTTAATCAGGGCCTCAGTTCCGGTATTATCTAGGTGTTTTAAGTCTCCCTCTAATGGGATAGAAACAATTTCCATGTCTCTATGGGGGTGAGTGCCAAAACCCATGCCTCCTGCTACGGTGTCGTCATTCAACACCCTGAGTACGCCAAAATGATGCCGCTCTGGATGCTGGTATCCGGCAAAGCTAAAAGTATGGTGAGATTGCAGCCAACCGTGGTTGGCATTTCCCCTGCTGTCTGAAGTATGTAAGACTGTTTTCATAATAAAAAACTAAATGTTTATACAACTATTGTATATACAAATGTAATATAAAATTTGACATTTTCATCAGTAAGTCTTATTTTTAGTAAAAAAAGTCATGAAAGCATTTGTTTCCATAGTAATTTTTGGTCTAATGGTGGGTTGTGGGTCTTTAAAAAGCAATACCCAAACTTTGACGCAAACACCTGGTGTAGTAAAAAAGCAAACAGTTGTAAAACCACTACCACCCAATACCGCTTCTAACAAGTACAGCAAGAAGCGGCTGGTAAAACAATAATTTTCTATTTATTTTGTGGAACATCTCTATTCATCTCCAGCAGGTCTACCTCAGTAGCAGTCACGCCTAAAAGGTGTTTGCTAAAATGGTCTGCACGCAGCCAAAAAGCATACTCTGTCATATTACCAAAACCGTGTCTTTGGCCAGGAAGTAATTTAAAGTCAAAGCGTTTGTGTGCCTTGATCAGTGCGTTGGCCATTCTGATGGTAGCGCCAGGATGTACATTGTTGTCTATGTCGCCAGTGACCAATAGCAATGATCCCTTTAGATTTGCTGCTAGAGATTGGTTTTTGTCAATGTCGTATTGGTAACCCACTTCTCCCTTTTCGTCCATTTCTTCTAACACCCCATGATGGGTTTCACTCCACCATGAATTGTACATAGAATTGTCATGGTTTCCAGCCGCAGAAACTGCCGTCTTAAAGAAATCTGGATAAACCAACATGGCCGCGGTAGACATAAAGCCACCTCCTGAGTGGCCAAAAATACCCACCTTATTAATGTCTATGAAAGCATGGCGGTTGGCCAATTGCTCGGCCACATATTTTTTATCTGCTAGCCCGTAGTCCCTTAGGTTGCCATAACCGTAGTTATGGTACCATTTTGAGCGGTCAGGATGACCCCCTCTATTTCCCATGGTAGCCACCACAAAACCCAGCTGGGCCATTCGGTCCAAACGATCCATTCTCACCGAAAACGCCTTATTTACAGCCTCTGTTTGGGGGCCAGGATAGACATACTCTAAGAGTGGGTACACTTTATTTTCATCAAAATCAAAGGGCTTGTACAAGACCCCATAAATGTCTGTAATGCCGTCGTCTGCCTTAACTTTAAAAGGCTCAGGAAATTGGTAGCCAGCGTTAAACAGTGCAGATAAATCTGCAGTTTCCAAATCTAGCACCAATTGCCCAGACGCATTTCTCAATTCAGATTTTGGAGCGGTATTGACCCTAGAATAATTACTCACAAAATAATTGTGCTTGTCAGAAGGACGGGTGCTAGACGTAAAATCTCCAGGATTTAAGGCCTTAGGTGTTCCACCACCTAAAGGTACTGCATAGAGGTGTTCATAATAAGGATCCAGTCCTTTTTGCAGCCCGTGCGCAGTGAAATAAAGCATTCCAGATTTTTCATCTACCCCGCTCACTCCCTCTGAGTGAAAAGGCCCTCGGGTAATTCTATTGCGCAGGCTGCCGTCTGAATTGTACAGATAAAAATGGGCCCAACCGTCGCGTTCAGACCAATGAATCATTTGGGTTTCATTGTTTAACAGCACCAAATCCCTAGATTCAATATAGGTGTTCATGCGTTCCTCAATGAGCACTTTCACCGTGCCGGTTTTAATATCTGCCACGCAGACTTCCATCTTTTTACGGTCCCGACTAATGACATTAAAGTAAATTTTCTCCTTTTTAGACAAGAGTAGGCTGGGTCTAAAATCATCGTCGTAGGTAGAAGGGAGGCTCGGGCGGCTATAGACGTCAAGACTCTGCTGTCTCAGCGTGTCCAAAGCGATCTTTTTATGGGTTTTAGAGGGAATGTCAAACACCAAGAGTTCCCTTTTGTAAAACTCCTGTTCCCCAGGCATATGGTACTTATAGGTTTCCAGCGTAGGCCTTTTGTCTGCTACTGAATTAATGACCCAAAGGTCTTTAATCTCCCTACTATCTGTCTTTTGGAAAACAAATTTTTCGCCATTATCTGTCCAATGTCCATAGACGTATTTACGGTCTTTTTTTTCTTTTTCAACCTCCTCATTGTCTTTTCCCCTGCTCCCTCCACCGTAGCCAAAATGCTCCTCGCCGTCGGTGGTCCATTGGTTTTCTACAATAGTGGAATCTTTCTCGTTTTTTACTGCTTTAAGGAAGTTTTCCTTGTTCATCCAATAGAGGTTGTACTCCTTAGAAAATAGAACCACTGAGGAATCCGGGGCAATATTGGCCCATTTTTCATAGTCCTTTTTAGCCTCCTTTTCGTGGCTAATGACCTTGAGTCCGTTCCCCCCAAGCGTGTACTCTAAAAGAAATACCTTCTTTTCTTTTTTAGGTTTTTTT
>Ga0257120_1000384_pt1 | contig 33131 bp, 25 predicted proteins | sample SI106_10metaG_FD_190153 | JGI IMG/M metagenome (GOLD analysis project Ga0257120, IMG submission 190153) | Marine microbial communities from Saanich Inlet, British Columbia, Canada - SI106_10 | ecosystem: Environmental > Aquatic > Marine > Inlet | place: Canada: British Columbia | collected... | reverse complement strand
AATGAATAAAAACCTCTCATTCATGAAAGCGCCAATGTCAAAAAACAGATTGGAGAACAAGATGAATGTGCCTAGGTAAAACAAGACACCATAACCCAAATAATTGGGTTTACCTCCACTTAACCTCTGGAAAAAGGTGACAATTCCAAAAATGAAAAGGGCAAAATAAAGCAGGAGTGATATAAACGATAAAGGCTCTGACCAACTCACATAACCTGATGCTCCTCCTACCAGCTCTTGGTAGGTCGCAAATGGGTGAAAGGGATAATAATCATGCGTTAATGGATGCGGCCAAACCAAAAGCTTAAGGTATAATCCCATTGTGAAGAAAATACTTGCCAATCGCTCACCATCCGTTGCGTTGATGTAAGGTTTGTTCATCAATTCTTTTGCAACTTCCAATGAACCTCCATCATCTCCTAGAATGGAAATTCTCAGCGCTAAGTAGGCGCCAGTCGCCAAGATCATTGGCAACATCGCTGCAATTCCTTTGCTCAGTTTTACTTTTTGGAAGAAAATCATGGTCAATGGAATGACGCCTAAAAAGGTAACTGTTGACTCCTTAGATGCTAAGCTTAACCAAAACCAAACCCCACTTAATATTAACTGCAGAAAAGACCAATTTTTAAGATACTTGAGTACTCCATAAAAAGTCAAAAGCGCAAACAACAGGCTCATGATCTCATCTCTACTCTTGATGTTGGCGCCAACTTCGGTATGAGTAGGGTGAGCTAAGAAAAGTGCCGTGGCGACAAAGGACAGCGTCCACCACCAACGATCACGGCTTTCATTCTCGAATATCATTTGAAGCACCAGAAGTAAAATCACTCCCATAATGCCGTATAGAATGATATTGACAATATGTGAGACTCTTGCGTTTTGGCCAAACATCTCCCATTCAATCGCATGAGTGGTCAAGGCTAATGGTCTGTATCTACCCCCTTCTACAAGATTCTTTTTCTTTCCGAAAAAGCCTGTCATCATATCGTTCGTCCAGATTTCTTTTATGCCATCAACACCCTTTTTGGTATAATCATTTGCTGTGATATATAGCTTATCATCAAGGGTATAACCAAAATCGTAGGTGTTTCCATAAAGCAGAATGCCGAACATTAAAATCGCTAGAACGGGGTTCCAATTAAAACTCGTTTTGCTTGGCTCAGATAAAACCGCGCCTTCTTCCTGAACATCCTGTTCAGCTTCAACTTGATTGATTTTTTTTTGAAATACTTTCTTCTCTCTTCTCGCCATATCAGCTTGTTGATAATTCTCCTCTAAGATTAGTTGCCATTTGTTCCTTGACCCATTGTGAATCATCACTTTGTCCTAAGAGGAACATGAGTTTCGTAATTGCCGCTTCCAAGGTCATGTCTCCACCGCTGATAACGCCTGCATTAAGCAAGCCAAGGCTGGTTTCATACTTACCCTGTTCTACTCGACCCATTGCGCATTGTGTCACATTCACAATGACTAAACCTCTTGAAACTGCGGCTTTAACTATCTCTAAAAACCAAGGTTTACTCGGTCCATTACCAGCCCCAAATGTCATCATCACTAAGCCTTTGAGCTTATTGTTTTCAAGCACCGATTTAATCAATTCTGCAGAAATACCCGGGAATAATGTCAGTACAACTACCTGCTGATTAAAACCATCGTATAGCTTAAAGTCAGATTTATCACTTGTCCATAATTGAGAATAATCAAAGTTGATGATTACTCCTGCCTCTGCCAATACTGGATAATTTGGCGAGAAAAATGCTTCAAATGCTTCGGTGCTTAGTTTCTTAATTCGATTACCTCGGTAAAGCATGTCTTCGAAAAAGACCGCAACCTCTTTCACTACAGGTTCATTGTTAATCTTCTGAGTAGCAATCTCAACTGCCGTAATGAGGTTTTCTCGAGCATCGGTTCTAATCATACCGATGGGCAACTGCGAACCAGTAAGTATGACCGGTTTTTTTAAGCCTTCTAACATAAAGCTTAGCGCAGATGCTGTATAAGCCAATGTATCAGATCCGTGTAGGATTACAAAACCATCATATGCCTTGTAGTTTTCATTTATAATCTTGGCAATTAGGGCCCAGTCTGCTGGCTGAATGTCGGAACTATCAATAGGGTTTTCAAAAGAATACGAATCCAGTTTCGCGTCAAGTTTGTTCAGCTCTGGTACATAGGAAAGAATGCAATCCAGGTTGAAAGGCACCAAAGTTTTTTGGTCTTCTGACTCCACCATACCTATGGTACCGCCAGTGTATATGATGAGGATGCTTGTCACCGTGCGAATTTGAAGCTTTTATCGAAATAGAAACCTGCGGTGGCAATTAACTGTGTTCGTCCATTTAGCATTGGATGCACCCAATTTTGTCGAGCCGCAAAGCCATTTGGATATGCACTCGTTGGAGCTTGCAGATTATATAACATTCAACTCGAAATTGTTGTGATATGCCCCTATGGCATCATGCTTTTGGTAGGCTACCTCTTTGGTATTTGAAGAATAGTAGCCATCAGCATAAGCTCCGAACCATAATTCAGCCGTGTCCTTCTCATTTTGAACAAAGGAAAAGCTGGCTATAAAAACTAGAAACAGGGTGGTGATTTTATTCATAGTCTAGGAATTCTCGGTTAAATAGGGATCGGCAGTTCTCTGTGGTGACTTCCTCAATTTTGCCCAATGAAAGGCCATGGCAAGATGCTAATTTTTCAGCAACTAATTTGGTGTAAGATGGTTCATTTCGCTTACCGCGATATGGAACTGGCGCAAGATAGGGTGAGTCCGTTTCCAAGATTAAATGCTCTAAACCTATCTCCTCTATATACTGATCAATCTTGCCGTTTTTAAATGTCAGTACCCCTCCAATTCCGAGCTTAAAACCACCGTAAGAGATGATGTGCTCAGCCTGCTCCTTGGTTCCAGTAAAGCAATGGAAAACACCCGTCAGATTCTCATCATTCAAGCGATCTAGGACCGATAGCGTTTCTTCAAAAGCTTCGCGAACATGAATGACTATGGGCAGTTTCAGCGTTTTGGCCCAAGCAATTTGCTTTTCAAAAGCGTCTACCTGAATGTCTAATGTGGATTTATCCCAATACAGGTCAATGCCAATTTCACCCACCGCACAATATTTTCCCACGGGTTTGAAGAGGTGGCGCTCAACAATATCTAGCTCATTTTGATAATTCTCTTTAACCGAACAAGGGTGTAAACCCATCATTGGGTGCGCATGATCGGGAAGTCGATCTGCCAGCTTATGCAGCGCATCGATGTATTCTGAATCAATGGCTGGCATCAGAAAATGCTTGACTCCAAGCACCCGTGCACGGATAATCATTTCATCAAAATCTTCGTTGAAGACTTCGTGATAGATGTGGGTATGTGAGTCTATTATCATATTCGGAAGCCACGAATGTCACGAATGAACACGAATGATTTTGCTTTTAGTTAATAGATAAGCCGTTTGTATTCCATTTTCTCTCGACCAAAATTCAAAATCAAACCAAATCGAAGACCAGAAGCTTTCACATAATTCAAGGTTTGAGCAATGTGTTCGTCAACGATGTAAGATGATGCTTTTAATTCAAGAATAATCGCATCAAAAACAAGAAAGTCGGCAGAATATTTATGTTGCAAAACCCTGCCTTTATATTCAATTTCAGATTTCTGTTCCCGTTTAAAGGGAATGTCTCTCTTTTCGAATTCGATCATTAATGCATCGCCATAAACAGCCTCTTGAAAACCATGCCCCAATTCATTATGAACATCCATGCAGGCTCCGACAATATCATAGACTTCTTGTCTGTATAGAATTTCGGTTATACAGCGAAAATAATTCTCTGAGAGTTAATTACTCTATTCACTCTCGCGCCAAAAGTAAATTCGTGTTTATTCGTGGCCGATCCTCATAACCCATTCGTGTACATTCGTACTAATCGTGTCAGCATCCACTCGCATACTTATCATTCGCTTTAGTTCCATTGGCGATATTGTACTCACAACTCCCATTGTGCGGGCTTTAAAAACGCAACTAGAAGGCGAGGTTGAAATTGATTTCATCACAAAAAAGGGATTCGCAGCAATGCTGGAATCAAACCCGCATATCAGCACGGTAATATCTATCGAAAAGAATGTGAACGAGGTAGACACACGACTGCAAGACAAGCACTATGATTATGTGATTGACCTCCACAACAACATCCGGTCAAAGCAAGTGAAACAACTGGTGAAAATGATCGATTTCACTGTTGACAAGCGGAACGTTGCTAAGTGGATTTACGTGAACACAAAAAAGCAATGGCTACCCATTGGCCATTTTGTAAATCGTTGTTTCATGGCTATTGCGCCTTTGGGTGTTATGGATGACCAACAAAGACTTGATTATTTTATTCCCGATGCCGATCGAGTTGGTTTAGATACGCTTCCGTCCAATTTTCAATCGAGTTACATCGCCTACGCAATTGGTGGACAAACGCCTGGGAAGATTTTACCTACTGACAAAATCATTCGCCTTTGCCAAAAAATAAACAAGCCCATAGTGCTTTTAGGTGGCGAAGAGGATGCAGATCGAGGAGAGGAAATTGCCAAGCAAGCCGGAAGCAATATTTGGAATGCCTGCGGGAAGTTCAATTTAAATCAAAGTGCAAGCTTAATAGACCAAGCCGAGTGTGTCATTACACACGACACAGGATTAATGCACATTGCTTCAGCCTTAAAGAAAAAGGTGATCTCACTTTGGTTTGCTACAAGCCCAGAAATCGGGTTTGCCCCTTGGATGCCTGGTGAGGGCTCTGTTATTATTGAGGCCGATTCTAAAAAACGACCCACTAGCAAACTCGGAAATCGTGGATATAGGGATGGTTCTGTGTTCAATGTTGATTTGGATAGAATAGCCCAAGCTGTCATAGACTAATCCAGGCTCAATTCCACCATCGGGTCCCAAAACACTTTTTTGTAGCCAATAATTTTATCATCCTTCACATCAATTCCTTCCTCTGCCAATAATTCCTGCATTTTAAATGGGGTTTCGAAATGCATTTTACCGGTAAGCAAGCCTTGGCTATTAACTACTCTGTGCGCTGGAACAGATGGATTTTGACCATGTGCGTTATTCATAGCCCAACCTACCATCCTTGCCGATCTTGCAGCGCCTAGATACTTTCCTATTGTTCCATAATTAGTTACCCTACCCTTTGGTATGAGACGCACTACCTGATACACCTGATCAAAAAAGTCTTTTTCCACATCACAAATGATTAAAAAATTACCCAATAATCCCAAAATGATTCAGTGTAAAGCTTGAAGCCAATACATTCGCCCGATGTTCAAAAAAGGCCCCCTCTTTTTTGGTTTCGTCCTCGCTTACATTGTTGGTTTCTCTCAAGCAGAGAAGAAGTCAATCCCAGCTACGCGCGCATCATCAGATATAAAAATTAATGGCGTTTTAGACGATGCTGCTTGGGCATCGGCTCCTGTTGCCAAAGACTTTATAATGTACGAGCCAGAAAACGGAGCTGCTGAATTACCTGGTTTTGAAACTGAAATTCGCGTACTTTATACTGATAATGCCATGTATATCGGAGCTGTTATGAAGGACCCAAACCCGGATAGTGTACTCACCCAAATTACCCAGCGAGATGTCTACAACCAAAACTGCGATTGGCTTGGATTTTTCATCAATCCATACAACGATGGGTTAAGCGATTTCAACTTTTGGGTGACCGCAGCAGGAACTCAGAGTGATGCCAAAACCACCGTAAATGGAGATGACTTTAGCTTGAACTCCGTTTGGAAAAGCGATGTAAAGATCACTGATCAAGGTTGGGTAATGGAAGCGGAAATTCCATACATAGCGCTGCGATTTCCAGAAACGCCAGTGGCCGATTGGGGGCTCAATTTCATGCGAAATATCCGCAGAATTCGCAAAACCTATTCTTGGAATTTTCTCGATATCGCTTCAGGTAACCGCCTCGAATACCAATGTGGACTACTTACAGGCATGAGTGATATTGACCCTCCTGCAAGACTGTCGGTGATGCCATACGTTTCGGCTTATGCAGATGACTTTGACGGCAACACTACTTATGATATAAATGCCGGATTAGATTTGAAATATGGGCTTAATGAGAGCTTCACATTAGATATGACCCTTATACCTGATTTTGGACAAGTAGCCTATGATCCACAGTTCTTGAATTTGAGTCCATTTGAAAATCAATTTGATGAAAACCGACAATTTTTCACCGAGGGAACGGAGCTGTTTAATATTGGGAATCTGCTCTATACCCGCAGAATCGGGGGTGCGCCAAAAAACATTCAAGGGGTTAATTTAAATGCAAATGACAGCGTGGAAATCAGGCAAGAATACACGCGGTTGTTGAATGCCACCAAAATTTCTGGCCGAACTAAAAACAACCTTGGAATTGGCGTCTTGAACTCCATCACTGCTGACAATTTCTCCACACGAACTGAAAATGGAATAGAAACAGAGGTGCTGACGGAGCCACTAACTAACTACAATGTGCTAGTATTTGACCAACGCTTTAACCGAAACAGTTCTGTCAGTTTAGTTAACACGAATGTGATGCGAAAAAGTGGCAGCCGTGATGCTAATGTCACCGCTCTACTTGGCTCTTTCTACACCAAATCTGGTGAGTATTTAATTGATATTGGAGCAACCCAAAGCGCCCTTTTTGAAGGTGATTCCATAGAAACGGGATATCGCGGTTCGGCACGGATAGCAGATGTGGGCGGGCATTGGCGATGGGCAGCTCAAGCTGAGCTCAAAACCGATGACTACGAAATCAATGACTTAGGTTTTCAGAGGAGAAACAACGCCATTTTCTACCAAGGTGAAGTTGGCTATCGGACTGTGAGACCTGTCGGGCCTTTCAATAAGTTCAGTCATGACTTAATAGCTTGGTATCAGTTTCTATTTAATCCATATCGCTACGAAGAGACCGTCATTTCTTACAAGGGTTTTTTCCTGACTAGAAGCTTTTTTGCATTTGGTTTAAACGCTGCCATGACTCCCAATGACGTCTACAATTATTTCGAACCACGTGAACCTGGCCGCTGGTTTAAAGGTCCTGCACAACGCAGCGTAGGCGGTTTCATTTCATCAGATTATCGAAGAATACTTGCCATCGATGCTAGGGGAGCATATTTCTGGTGGAATCGATTGGGTAAGACCGAAACCACATTCGAGGTAGAACCACGTATCCGTTTGGGAGATCATTTCTTTGCTATTCCACTATTCAGAATTGTTGCTGCAAACAATGATTATGGATTTGCCCCTGACAGCGACCCTACCTTGGTGCATTTTGGGAGGCGCAATACGCTAACGGTCACAAACTCTATCGATGCACAATATGTCTTCACACCCAAATCATCTCTGTCATTAATATTAAGACACACTTATACGGATGTTGACTATCTGGATTTTTATGTGCTTGAAAATGATGGGGGTCTCACATCGACCAAACTTACGGGTGTAAATGACCTCAACTTTAACGCGTTCAATATTGATTTGAAATACGCTTGGTGGTTTGCTCCAGGAAGTGAGCTAGTGGTATTATACAGACGGTCGGTCGCCTCTGCTGGAAGCACCGTTGGTCAATCGTATTACCAAAATTTGGATGGTACGTTTGATTCTCCTGTTCAGAATAATGTTTCAGTTCGGTTTACCTATTTCTTGGATTATATAACGACAAGAAATCGATTGAGGCGATCTTGATTATCTGTTCAATTGATAACTCAAAAACTTCATCTTCTTTCCTTGAGACAGCCACATCTGTTCGTAAAACGTACGGATGTTCAGGACGCGCTGCATGGTTTCATCAAATTGCTGAATCCCCGATTCATACAACTCCGATGTGTCTTCCAGTTTTTCGAACTGAAGCTTGGTGTTCTTCGCGTTGAACTCTGGCAAAGATTCATCCCGCGTGAATTCATACAAATCGTCACTATCCGACTTTAGGTTTAAAAGACCCTGTGGCTTCAATATGTTGATGTATCGATTCAAAAACATTTCACTAGTTAGTTTCTTCCTAGGTTTTCCAATTTGAGGATCGGCAAACAAAATCCAAATTTCACTGATCTCATTTTCATCAAAAAACGAGTTTATGAAATCAATTTTAGTGCGAATAAAACGAACGTTCGATAGGCCTTTTTCTTCTACCTCTTTTGCCCCTGAAAAAATCCGCGCACCCTTTATGTCCATGCCGATGAAGTTCTTTTCTGGGTAAATTTCAGCCATACCAACGGAGTATTCTCCCTTGCCGCAAGCCAGCTCCAGCACAATTGGATTGTTATTTCCAAACTCCTCGTTCCACTTTCCCTTCAATCGAAAATCCGAGTCTAGCACCTCCTTGTTTTCAGGTTGAATAACGTGTTCATACGTTTCGTTTTGTGCAAATTTTTTGAGTTTATTCTTCCCCATTGACTTCTTGGATTTCAGTTTGGCAAAGGTGTGGATTGATTTCTTTCTTTTGATGCCGTGTCTCAATGTGTATTAATAGCTCCCCTTCATTGGGGTTTAGGCCATGCCACTAGGTGTGTTCCCATTATTCAACAGCAGCTTGTTGCAGGAAATAAGGTCATTGTTTCCGCAACCTCGGGTCCTAGGCATGTTTTGGAAGAACGCTTTCCTGATCTGGAGTTCATCGACATTCCATTCATGGAAATTACATATCCGAAAGACGGCAATATGGCTCGTCATTTTTTCTGGAAAGGCCCTCAGCTTTTGGCAAGTATTTGGAGGGAACACCATTTGTTGCAAAAGCTCATCCGTGAGAAAAAGATTGATGTGGTCATTTCGGACTCTCGTTTTGGGCTATGGTCAAATCGAGTAAAATCGATTTTTATAACTCATCAAGTACAGATTCTAAGCCCAAAATTTCAGGGCATCATCAATTTCTTAAATCGATGGGTTATGTCCAAGTATGATGAGGTTTGGATACCAGACTATGAAAAAGCCCCTGGGCTTGCTGGCATCTTATCTCACCCGCAAAAACTGCCGAGAAACGCGAAATACGTTGGCCCACTGAGTCGATTTAGTGAAAAAATAGTTCCCAAAAACCCAATCTGGAAAGCAGTAGTCATCATTAGCGGGCCAGAACCACAGCGATCTTTGTTTGAAGCGGATATGGCGCGAAGATTTATTGAATCCGATGGGCCAGCTCTTATCCTGCGTGGAAAGCCTTCTGAATCCAAAACACAAGAAATTGGTAACCTGAAAATTATGAACCACTTAAATGATGCTGAGCTAATAGATGCGCTATCAAAGAGCGAATTGGTTATTTCCAGAAGTGGATATAGCAGCATTATGGATTACAAAGCTCTTGGTATAAAGGCAGAACTTCATCCAACTTTGGGTCAAACAGAACAGGAATACTTGGCTACGCTCTATAACAGGTGATCCTTCTGTGAGTGTGTTTTATAATCAACAAACGCCCATAAGACTAGTCGGAGCAGTTTAGAGTAACATCAATAACAAGATTGGTTTTAACATGTGAAGACGTTGCATAGTCAATAGCAAGCGGCCAACAAAATGTACCAAGACTATGCCCACAGAAAAAAGCATCGATGAATACTAGGCCATTCGCACTGATTGGCAACTCTAAATGCTCTACTTCGCACCCTTCCTATTCAATTGTGTAAAGCTTCGAAAAATCTCTTTTCATTATTCTAATTGGCTCATTTGTTTCACCAATTTTCCTCATATTCATTTTAACCGTTGCCTTTCGTTCTGACTGAAACGTCACTTGCTGAGTTTTGCCTGAAAGAATCGCAGCACAACTTTGATTCAATAAAACAACACCGAGTAGCGGGATAATATGTTTTAGTCTGTTCATAGTTGTTTAATTGTTAACGAGGTAAAATTGGAATTATTCCCACTATAACCAAGAAAATCTCATTGGATTGGGTGACGTTCAAGATAAACTCGTAATGTAAAACAGACCAATATCATCCTTACTGTCAAAGTCGGAATCCTTCGAATCGCTCGCGTTCAGCAGCAAAGTCCAATGCGGGGTTTTTTGCCTCTAATTCATCAATAATCTCCAGCTGCTTTTTTAAAAACCGCTGATAAGAATTGCTCTCAGGGTCCATTGGCCTGTGCGAAGCCGCGTCCATAATAGCACTAACTGCTTGAGACATTGCAACCGTTGTTTCATCAAACAAGCTTTCTTGAAACTTATCCCAGATGTACCCGACTGCCTGCTCTGTAGGATGCAACATATCGGCTCCATAAAAACGATAATCCCGTAAGTCGTCCATCATGTATTCATAGGATGGAAAATAGTGGCAGTTTTCATACTCATCTACCACCTCATGAACTGCGCTGTTTAGTATCGATTTACTGCGACTATTTTCAACTGCTCCATCCTTCCAATGACGAACTGGGCTAACTGTAAAAACGACCTTGGCATTGATTTTCATAGATGCTAAGAACTGCGGAATATGCCTTAAAATCAAATGTGCATCTTGAAAACTCAGTAGTTCTTTCTTAAACTCCTTATTCGGGATTTTATGACAATTAGCGACAAGGTGATTCCGCTCTATATGACGATAAGCCCAAGCCGAACCGAGGGTTATGAATATCACATCAGAACCTAACAATTGATTCCTTCCTTTCTCTAACGAATCATTAATGTCCAAAACAGCTCCATCTAGGCTTCGGTTTTTAAAGACCCCATGATGATCTAAGCTACCCCAATGTTCATCAACATTAACTAATTCGGATGACGTATATGGTCGATTGTTAAGCATCCGCTCCAGTGCATTCACAACTGAAAATGGATTGAAAAGAATGCCGAAAGGGTTAGTCAACACATTGAATTTTCTGTCTTTCAACTTTTGACCCATGTTTTCAGCAAAGCAAGATCCAAGGAGCGTCAATGTTGTGTCATGCGATATGGAAAATGGAAAAGATGGGGCTGAAATGCGGGTTCTAAAACTGTCCATCTCTATAGTTAAGCTTTTAGTAGAGTAAATGAAAACGTTGTTCCGACTCCTAGTTCGCTATGTACGTTTATAGTTTGTCCATGCGATTCTAATAAGTGCTTTACAATAGCCAGCCCCAATCCCGTGCCACCATCATTTCGCGATCGGCTTTTGTCTACCCTATAGAAGCGTTCAAATAAACGGGGCAAATGTTCTGTTGCAATTCCAATTCCATCATCCTTCACCTCGATCAAAATATGGTTAGGCGCATCCGAGATCTCAATCGTACAGTGTCCATTCTTATTGCTGTAATGAATGGCATTCATAACAAGGTTTGTAATCACTTGTAAAATCTTGTCCTTGTTTGCCGTGACCATGATCGCTCTTTCATAGTTTTTATTAAAGTTTAAGCTGACCTTTTTCTTTTTAGCTCTAAGCTCTAATAAAGAAAAGACCTCTTCAACAGTAGATACGATATTGAGTTTACCGAACTCCATGGTTTCCTGGTTTGATTCTATGTCAGCGATGGCTGATAAGTCTTTTACAAGCACAGTAAGGCGCTCTAAATTTTTATCGGCTCGAGATAAATAATCGTAATTAATTTGGGGGTCCTCCAAGCCTCCTTCGAGCAAAGTGTCAATGTATCCTTGAATGCTAAACAAAGGAGTGCGGAGTTCATGCGCCAGGTTTCCTACAAATTCGCGCCTATATTGAGCTTGTTGTTTCAAATTTGTAATTTCTACCTGCCTGGTACTTTCCCATTTTTCTGCCTGCAAAAGAACCTCATCTAAAACAGGCTGAGCGCGCTGTTTACCATCAGCTTTACCATAAATAATACGATAGATTGCTTTGATTTTATCGAAGATGAATCGCTTTATTAAAGTGGCCGTAATAACATAGACCAAGATGCCAGTAATTATTGGTGCAGCAACAACAAAAACTACATTACTCCGATCTAAATAAAGGATAATAGATAAGATGAAGAAATAACTGATTAAGGCAGAAACTAAGGCAATATGCCTAGAAGAATTGATTTTCATCCTGTTTCGGATTTATTCCTCGAATTTATAGCCCACCCCTTTAATCGTCTTGATATTAGGGCTGCCAATTTTTTCTCGCAATTTTCGAATATGAACATCTATCGTTCTATCGCCTACTACCACATCATCGCCCCAAACAGATGATAAAATGTGTTCTCTTGTAAAAACCTTCCCCGGTACAGATATTAATAGGGCCAACAATTCAAACTCTTTCTTTGGCAGACTAAGCTCCTTATCATCTTTTATAACCAAGTAACGTTCCCGATCAATGCTCAACGTCTTTAATTCGACTGGCTTATCCGTTGATGCCATGTCTTTCCTTCGAAGCAGCGCTTTTATTCTACTGATTAAGACTCGAGGTTTAATTGGTTTTGTGATGTAATCATCTGCTCCCGCATTGAATCCTGCTATTTGTGAATAATCCTCGCTTCTGGCTGTGAGAAAGGCAATTACAACATCTTTAGTCTCAATGTTTTCCCTCAACTGCATACAAGTTTCCATGCCGTCCATTTCAGGCATCATAACATCTAATAAAATCAAGTCCGGTCTTTTTGATTTAGCCAATTCAATAGCCTTTAAACCATTGGTAGCAGTATAAACCTTTGCGCCTTCACGTTTAAGGTTGTAGCTCAAGAACTCCAGGATGTCTTGTTCGTCATCAATGACGAGAATTTTTTTCTTAGCAAGCATTAAATCTTCTAAATCAGAATCTGAACTCGAATGTAGATTGGATGCCATCAAACAAAGGTTAAAAAGTTTTTATCACTGGTTTAAGAAAAACACTCGAATGTGAACTTAATGTAAAGTCGCTTTAACGAATACTTAATCCCTTATTAAGAATGGGCTCATTATCCGAATTGACCTTTGTTCCAACAAAATGAAACAAGGTACAATGAGATTTATTTACACGATCGCAACGCTCGTTCTTCTTTCAACAAGTGCTTTTAGTGATCAAGGTAATTCAAACGGAGTAATTAAAGGTACTGTGCACGAGGAACAGGCTGGAAGCTCTAGACCCGTTCCTTTTGCCAATGTTTTCTTAATGGGTACAAGTATCGGTGGGTCGACTGACTTTGACGGCAACTTTGAGTTTTCAGTAAGCCCGGGAAACTATAAGCTTATTGTAAGCAGCCTTGGGTATAAAGATGATACAGTCGCAGTTACTGTATCTGCAGGAGGTGTTGTGGAAAAAACAATTAAAGTGTCGGCAGACGCTGCCTTACTGGAGGCCGTACAGATTTATGCAAAAGCAAATCGGGAAAGTGAGTCTATGCTCTTAATGGAACAAAAAAATGCTTCCACAATAACGCAGTCCATCGGGGCAAGTGAGCTGTCCAAAACTGGATCATCGGATGTTGCTCAAGGTGTTGCAAAAATCAGCGGAGTCGCTAAGTCAGAAGCCAGCAGTGATATTTTTGTCCGCGGATTAGGTGATAGATATAACACCGCAAGCTTAAATGGTTTGCCGATTCCTTCTTCCAATCCTGATAGGAAGGTTATTGATCTTGGGATTTTTCCGACATCGGTGGTCAAAAGCATTGATGTAAATAAAACATTCACACCAAATCTTCCAGCAGATTTTGCAGGCGCATCCATTAATATAAATACTAAAGATTATTACGAAAACCCTTTTGCACAGGTAGGTTTCAGCGCTTCTTATAACAGCATTACTAACGGAAAAGAATTTTTAAGAAGTCAGAACATCGATGGCAGCTTGATCCCATTTTCCTTTGATAATCGCGCACTTTCTGATGAGGTTACTGTTGGTTACGAGCGTGCCTATTACACATCGCCAGCCGATGATTCAGAACTTCCGTTTGAAAGAAAGCTAAATCCGACATCTGTATTGGCCATGCCCAATTTTGGCTCATCTGTTCTAGGAGGTAATTCATACAATTTAGGAGAGCAAAGCAAGCTTGGGTTTTTGTTTTCTGCAGAGACCGCCACTGGCAATCAGTATCGAGAAGGATTCGCAAAAAACACAGATTCGTCAGGTGTAGACAAAAGCTACTTTGCAACGGAATCATTCGAGCACACAACTAAATCAACGGCACTAGCTAATGTGTTGTTTGAAATAACCCCAAGAAACATCATACAAGTTAATGGACTGTATACAGAAAACTCAAGTGACGTAGTTTCAAATTATGATTCTGAAATTTTGGATCGCGATCGAAATACCTACACCTATTCCACGCGAAATACCCTTCAAGTCAACAACTTGAGAACAATCCAAATAATTGGTGATCACAAAAGTGAAAACGAAGATTTTCTGCTTTCTTGGGGAGCATCGCACAACAAGGCTAATAATGCCGAACCAGATCGTATACAGTTATTATACGAAGCTTCAGATGTCAATAAAGACGATTACAGATTGGAGGCATTAAATGCCTCTGATAATCATCGGTTTTTTAGCGCGATGACTGAAGAGGATATAAATGCACGAATCGATGTTGGAATCAAATTTAATAAGGACGATGACACAGTAAATAGTAAGGGTCTGATCTCATTTGGTGTACAACCAAGAATGAAATCAAGAACATTTGAATGGCGACAGTTTAATATGGATATGCGACAATATGCAGACTCCTTGCAATCGAATGACATTGTCGTGGATCAACTAAATCCCGATAAATTCTTAGGGCAAGAGGCATATGCAAACGGATTATATAGCTATAAAGAGGCCCGTGATGGTTCACGAACTCACTTCGCAAATCAAACCGTTATGGCGGGTTACTTAATGATCGACTATGCCATTACCACAAACCTGATGGCGGTTTTCGGTGCCAGAATTGAGCATACATCTCAAACAGTGCAATACAAGCAACTGCGAAACCTACTTAGTGAACCCTACCAAGTTAAGGAATATGATACGCTTAACGTGCTGCCATCGCTAACCTTGAAATATAACCTGACTGAAAAGAGCAATCTTCGTTTCGCTCTATCACAAACGGTATCCAGACCTAATTTCCGTGAACTTGCGCCATTTCAATATCAAGATCAATCAAGACGACTATATGAAGGAAATGTCGACCTAAAGAATGGATATTCATACAATGCAGACCTTAAGTATGAATTCTTCCCAGAAGTAGGCGAAGTGTTTGCCATATCGGCATTCGGAAAATATATTGATAACCCAATTGAACGTTATGAAGTGCCTTCATCAACAACTCTGTTCACCTATTTCAATCTAGGTAGAGCAATAGTTGCTGGTTTAGAAGCTGAGGTGAAAACTACTATTGGGAGGTTCATTGGTGAAAGTGATCTCGAAAAATCTCGCGTCATTGACCGTGTAACACTAGGGGTAAATGCAGCATATAATTATACCCCGTTGTACGTTGGAACCGAGGAAGAAATCAACACATCAAAGGGAACTATTTTAGCCACAAACAGCAAACGTCAAATGCAAGGTGCAAGTCCTTATATATTATCTGCTGATATCGGATATTCCTTCAAGGTGGCGAGTATCAAGTCTAGATGGGCGATCGTTTACAACGTATTTGGACCTCGTGTATTCTTAGCCGGCACCTACGGACGTGGCGATGTGTATGAGCGTCCTGTTAATACGGTTGATATTGTTTTAAGAAACACCATTTCGGAGCGAATAGATGTGAACCTTAATGTTCGAAACCTATTGAACCCGAAGATCATTCAAGAACAAACAAACGCGGGTCAGACCTTTGTGTTCAACGAATATCGAATAGGCACTACTGCTGGGCTTTCCGTAAATTACCGTTTTTTTAAGCAGGCATAGCAACAACATATTAAGCAATTGAAAACTACGAATAACCTTAACATAACACTATCCTAATGCAGGTTTATTTCTTACAGAAAACTTAGATAATGTTGAGGCAATTCCTTTGCCTCAGAAAACAACAACAATGAAAACACAATTTATTACCAAACTAATTCTGGTCTCCATAACAATCGGCTTTGGCCTGGCATCCTGCAACAATGACGGGTGTACAGACCCAGACGCAAATAACTATGATGAAAAAGCCAAAAACGATGATGGTTCTTGTGAGTATGACGCACCAGATACCAGATTATCTGGAGATATTACGGAGGACTTAACCCTAGATTCCTCTTATGAATACACACTTGCTGGTGGTGTCCATGTAAAATCTGGTGTAACACTGACTATTCCTGCCGGAACAATGATCCAGTCTGATCCAAATGAGTCGGTTGCGTATTTGCTTGTCGAACAGGGTGGAAAAATTGATGCTAGAGGAACAGACACAGAGCCAATCGTATTTACATCAGGATCGGCAAGCCCAGCTGCTGGTGACTGGGGCGGAATAATTATTTGTGGAAAAGCCCCAATTAATAACGGGACAACAGCCACCGCAGAAGTTGGCGATGTTTTATATGGTGGTCCGGATCCTGCTGACAACTCAGGTGCTTTAGAGTATGTTAGGGTAGAATACACCGGAAACGCTATTAATGATGAGAAAGAACACAATGGATTCACATTTAATGGAGTCGGGTCTGGAACTACTCTTTCATACCTGCAAGCCTATTTCGGAAATGACGATGGGTTTGAGTTCTTCGGAGGCACAGTTTCTGCAGATTATCTCGTGTCGAGCGGCAGTGGAGATGATAGTTTCGATTGGACATATGGCTGGGTTGGATCTGGTTCCTATTGGATTGCTGAACAAGCTGCTGGTGTTGGAGATAGAGGAATAGAAGCAGATAACAATGGTGATAACAATGGCGCCACCCCATCATCCAACCCAACTCTTTCAAACATTACGCTCACCGGACATAGCGCCTCAGAATCTGATGGAATAAAGCTTAGAGAAGGAACAATGGCTAACATTAGCAATGTAGTCATATCCAGATTCCAAGATGGTGTTGAGATAGAACATGAAATTACAGTGTCAAATGCAGCAAATGGTAATCTTACATTGGAAAATATCACACTAGAGTATATTACAGAGTCCGCATTTGCTATCAAGGGTGCGGAAAGTTCAATAGACTCGACATCTGCGGCCAATATGGTAGATATGGCAATTGGCACGAACGCTACCGGAGCCGGATCTGATTGGACAATAGGTTGGACAAAGGCACTCAACTAATCCATTAAACCCTTCTATACAAGGCATTTCGTTCATTCGGAGCGCCTTTTTTTGTGCTTAATATTTAGGTAACATTGATCATGGCGGGTGTCCAGTTGGAGTATATCCAATTATTGCCCTTCAGCCCTTATATAAATAGAATTCCGAGTGATTTCAATTGTATTCTCTGGGTGAATTAATTGTTAAGGTTAGGCTATGTAGGTTAAAGCTATGCTATGGGTTTCGACAAAAAGAAAACTTTTGCGCCATGAAACTTCTACCAATTTTCACAGCTGTTGTGCTCGTTCTAAGTTCAATAACCATGCAAGCACAGAGATTTTCCTATCCTGAATGGGGCAAAGGCATAACATTCACAAGCGCGGATAGCAGCGGTTCGATTAAAATGAGTGCGCGGATCCAGAATCTAGCTGTTGTGGATGTTCCAATGAATCCAACTGGTCAAGACATCTCAATTTATGGTCTAACCCGAAGAGCTAGACTAAAATTTGATGGATATGCCATTAACCCCAAAATTGCCTATAAAGTCGAATTGGGCTTAAGTAATAGAGATACCAAATATTCCGATGATGCTCAACTTGTAGGAGGAAATGCTAGAATAATATTAGACGCTGTGATTAAGTACAAAGCGCTTAAAAGCACCACAATATGGTTCGGACAAACCAAACTTCCCGGCAACAGAGAGCGAGTTGTTTCTTCACAGAAACTTCAGTTTGTTGATCGAAGTAATCTAAACAGCAAATTCAATATCGATCGTGATTTCGGCTTCCAATTGCACCATAAGTTTTCTCTTGGTCAATCAGTTTTAATCTTAAAAGAATCTGTCTCATTAGGAGAAGGACGAAATGTCATCGTTGCAAACTCAGGAGGACTTGATTATACCGCTAGGGTTGAGTTCCTTCCGATGGGGTCATTTGAATCTAAGGGTGATTATTTTTCTTCTGACTTGAAAAGGGAGTCAACTCCAAAGCTTGCTATAGGCGTAACAGCTGACTACAATAACGGAGCTATCCGGCAGGGAGGGCAATTGGGTAAATTGATGGTTGATTCGACCGGAGCTTATGTAGAATCAGATCTTACATCTGTAATGGCTGATTTAATGTTCAAGTATCGCGGATGGTCAGTGCTTGCTGAGGGTGCCTATCGAGAAAGCAGCCTTGGTGATTACACTGATGCAAACGGAAGAGCTTTCAGACAAGGACTAGCGTATAATATACAAACGGGATACCTGTTCAGATCTAATTATGAAGTTGCAGGTCGATATACGCGAATTGTTGGGCTAAAGGGTGTGGCAAGTGACATAAGCCATACTGAACAATTCACTTTGGGTCTATCAAAATATATTAAAGGTCATAACCTAAAACTTCAGACTGACTTAACATACGAGAGAAGGCTATATTCCACTTTTGACAACGATAAATTAGTTTTCCGCTTACAAACTGAACTCTCATTCTAAACTAGACCTCTACTACCATGAATTACACTCTTTTTGATGCGCTTGTATTATTAGGTTCCCTTGGATTTTTCATTTATGGAATGAAGATCATGAGTGAGGGTATCCAAAAAGCTGCCGGAACCAAGCTCAGACAAATATTAGGCGCAATGACCAAAAATCGGTTTTTTGGCGTTCTAACTGGATTTTTCATTACGAGTCTTGTTCAGTCTTCATCCGCTACGACTGTGATGACGGTGAGTTTTGTAAACGCAGGGTTACTGTCGTTAGTGGAATCTGCTGGAGTAATGATGGGTGCAAATATTGGCACAACCATAACCGCTTGGATTGTCTCCTACTTTGGCTTCAAGTTTAAAATTGTAGCCATTGCTCTGCCGATTATAAGTGTCGGTATGCCAATGATGTTACTTGGCAAGCAGAAAGCCAAATCGTGGGGTGAGTTCCTAATTGGTTTTGCTCTCCTTTTCATGGGTCTCGATGCCCTAAAGCACGCGGTTCCAGACTTAAAAGAAAACCCTGAAATACTTAGCTTTCTGGCAACTTTTGCCGATGGAGGTATACTTACATCCTTGATGTTTGTGTTTGTTGGTACACTAATCACAATTATTGTTCAATCATCCAGTGCTGCAATGGCGTTAACACTTGTAATGTGTTTTAATGGTTGGATCCCATTTCCAGTGGCCGCTGCCATGGTACTTGGTGAAAACATCGGAACAACAATTACAGCGGAGTTAGCCTCGCTGGTGGGCAACGTACATGCCAAGCGATCAGCAAGAATTCATTCGATGTTCAATATTATTGGGGTGGCCTGGATGGTCATTCTGCTGCCCTTTGTTTTAGATGGAATTGAGTGGTTCTCTGTTAAAATCATGGGCAATGCTAACCCTTTCGAAAACAGTGAGTCCATTCCTTTTGCCCTATCATACTTCCATACATTCTTCAACCTAACCAATGTGCTTCTACTCATTTGGTTTGTCCCGTTTCTTGTGAAGATGGCAATTAAGTCCGTGCCTTCAAAAGGTGATGACGATTTAGAAACTCATTTAGAATATATCGGAGCTGGACTTATGGGAACATCCGAATTGTCAATTCTTGAAGCCAAAAAAGAAGTGGTCAAGTTCTCTGAAATTGCGGAACGACATGTGAAAATGGTACATGATCTATTGACTGAAAAAGACTCAAAAAAGAAGTCGAAACTTTATAAGAGAATTAAGAAATATGAGGAGATTACCGATAAAATCGAAGCTGAAATAACTGAATACCTTACGAAGGTTTCTAGCAGGGAGCTTTCTGATGAATCTTCGTCCATCGTGCGAATGATGCTCAGTATCATCAACGATTTAGAGCGTGTAGGTGACATCTGTTATCAAATGTCAATGAGTATTGAGCGAAAAGAAGAAAAGAAAATCTGGTTTACGTCTGATCAACGTGAGCAGCTATTCGAATTATTCGCGCTTGTGGAAAAGGCTCTCCAGGAAACAACATCTAATCTAAACGCAGAATACTCAAAAATTGACCTTGATTCTGCTTACAATCGTGAAAACGATATTAACAAGAAGCGAGATAAGATTAAAAAGATTCATTTTAAAAACATTGAAAGTTCAGAGTACGGCTTTCAAAATGGGATGATCTATAACGACCTATTCTCAAGCTTAGAAAAAGTTGGAGATCACGTTATTAATGTGAACGAAGCAATAGCCGGAAAGGTTTAATTCGGAAATACAAATTCGGGAGTCGTAACAATGGCGCTTTCATGTCCTTCGCGATCTACAAGTTGGGTCTCAAAGCGAATAGTGTCACTATTCTGTCGTATACTTCCAAAAGGTTGTTCGATAAAGCCTTCGGCCTTTTGATTGTCCTTAACCTTTGTCGATGTTGGGACTTGGGAAAACAATAGGTTTGAGTCAACTGGGTCAAATGGCACAAACTTCAACCATTCACCATTCAACTTTTCGAATAAATGAGTTCTTAAGTTCTTAAGATCGCCACTGCTAATTCCAATATCTCCTTGGCAGTCCTCAAATTTTGTCCACAAAACAAGCGTGTCCGCAGCAAATGGATTATTCGGATCTGCGGCTATGTATTCAAACTGATGGAATTCGAAGCTTGGCGCAACCTCATCACAATTATCTGTTTGACATCCAGCCAAAACTAATAAGCTGAACAGCGCTGTTACCTTTGTATGAAGAATAAACCTGATTGTCATTTTGATTCCATCGAAGTTACAGATTGCAAAAGAACTGATTAACATCTCTACGGACGAAGAGTTCGATCGAATGGCTAACGAAGTTTTAACCTTTCAGAGAAATTCTATTCCTGTTTTAAAAGACTATTGGTCATTGATTAAGGATAAATACCCCCCAATTCCTATTGAGCTTTTCAAATCATATCGTATCTGTTCAGATAAGAATAATCAAATAGCATTTAAAAGCAGCGGAACCACTTCGAGCCAGCGTTCGACTCATTATATTGCGGATCTTGATCTCTATAAAACCTTAAGTCAATTTCATTTCGAAGAGCATTTCGGTCAAGTCGAAAACCAAGCCATAATAGCTTTGCTGCCGTCATATCTAGACAATGGTGATTCGTCACTGGTCTTTATGGTAAACCACTTTATTGTTGAATCAATCGAGCCATCTTCAGCTTTTGTGAAGCAAGAGGAATGCGCAGCATTAATCAAGAACCTTCAAGAAAATAAAACACCCTCGGTGCTTTTTGGGGTAAGCTTTGCCCTTTTAGATCTAGCGGATGAAATATCACTCGACTTTCCAGAACTCACCATTATTGAAACCGGAGGGATGAAAGGCAAACGAAAAGAAATGACGCGCTCTGAACTGCACTCAAGGCTGCAATTGTCTTTTCCAAAATCTCGCATTGAATCTGAATATGGAATGACCGAACTACTGTCGCAAGCGTATACTGAGGATGGTAAATGGTTTCAACCGCCAAATTGGATGCGAATTTCTGTTACAGATGTAAGCGACCCCTTTAAGTCTTTATCCATTGGGTCACGAGGCCTTCTAGCTATTACTGATTTAGCTAACATCTATAGCTGCTCCTTTATCCAAACTAGAGATGTGGGTGTTTTAAATGAATTTGGCTTTTTCACAGTCGAGGGCAGGTTAGATAATAGCGACATTCGGGGCTGCAACTTGTTACATCCATAGTTCGAAATAATCATTGCCTAATAGATAAAAAAACACGAAAATGAAAACGCTATCACTACTGCTGTTTGCTGCAGCCTTACTTACAAGCTGTTCAAACAAACATGCTCTCAATTCAAGAGTCATAAACGAGTATAACCTCACCTATCAGGACCTTTCCACAATTCAATATTTCAACAGCCACGATATTGTTCTAACGAGTTACGAGCAAACCACCAGCGATAAATCAACTTCAAAAGGTAATCTCAACGTCAGTTTTGGCAAAGAGGTCGACCAAGTCATAATCAAAGCCGGAACACGGGGTAAAATAATCAAAGACCTTGGAGATGGGAAATACGCTGTGTCCTTTGAGTCTGATGATTCCAAACAACTTGTTTTTGGAAAGGGAGACAAATTTGGCGTTTACTACTTGGAAGCGATGGAGTGGAAAAGTGGACGCGGCAAGGTTAAATACGGAGAGAAAATATTTTACACCCATTCTGGTGCCGATGAATGTACACTGCAATTCAAACTAAAACGCAAATACAGAGAGAATCGTGAAATGCGCGTGGCAAAAGGCAACAGGGTCAAATAATACATTCGATCATCTAATCAAACAGGGCAATCGCTTTCTTTGTAACCAATTATGAGAAAGCTGTTGCCCTTATTTTTTGCTGTTGCTTCCATAGCTTTTGGCTATAGCTGTGCTAAAGAAGGCTGCACAGACCCTGAGGCTTTAAATTATGATGCGAAGGCTGAGCGGGATGATGAAGGTTGCCGCTATGGTGACAGGTTTGAGGATCAGAAGGAGTCACTGATGCGTAATCATGTAGCTTTAGCATATGCCCTTTATTCTGATGCTTTGTTTCAGGCAACGAACCTACAAACGACAATTACCAGCTTCGTTTCTGATCCTAGTGATGATGGTTTGAGTGAATCTAAACTTGCATGGCGAAACGCATATTATGCTTACTTGCAGTGTGAGGCGCTTCGTTTTTCAAGCGGTCCAGTTGACGATGAAAGGGAACTTTCACGAATGCTAGGAACATGGCCGATAAACCCAGCATTGATTGATTACACAAACGCTGCAACTGGCGGTTTAATTTCGGATTCGAGCAGTTTGCCTAACGTAAATTCAGAGTCATTATTAATGGCCAACGAGAGCGTCAACAATAAACAAACGACCATTGGCTTCCATGCCATTGAATTTCTTCTCTGGGGAATGGATGATGAGGATGTGTTCTTATTAACCTCAGGAAACCGAACACACCTTGACTATGACGAGGCTGACACTTCCGTTCTAAATAAAGATAGACGAGCAGCTTATTTGAAGGGTTGTAGTGAGTTACTAGTCACTCATTTAGGGCTCATTCGCAATGACTGGGACTCGTTGGGATCAAAAAATTATCGAAAAGATTTTCTAGATCTTAATGTAAACATTGGCTTGAAAAACATTCTTACTGGTATAGGCACTTTAACGAAATCAGAATTGGCCGATCGAGCCTTGAGAAAGCCAGTTGCTAATGGCTCACAGGACTTTGAAATCTCTAATTTCAGTGACAATTCTATTACTGATGTCATTGCGATGGCGAATAGCATAGAAATTTTCTACCGAGGCACCTATACCCCACTAACATCTTTGGACATAAAGGGAAAATCGATTGAGGATTTGATTACAGAAGCTAACCCCGATTTAGCAAATCAAGTAGACAAAAAGCTTATTGAATGCCTTGAGATGGTAAATGGAATTCCTGCTCCATTTGACTGGCAGGCTTCTCAGGAAGCTGAATTTGGTGCTGGGCCAATTGCTAATGCTGCTACTGCCTTAAACGAACTCGAAGGTTTGTTGAAAGAGGTAGCGAGAGAATTTGATATTGGAATAGAAACGGATCTCCCCTAATTACTCCGCTATAACCAAAAAGTAGTTTTTCTTTCCTCTTTGAAGTAGCACAAACTTGCCTGCGATAAGGTCTTCTGAACTTGTTTTGAAAGAATCATTGACCTTGTTCTTGTTAACAGAAATACTATTCTCCTTTAGGGCTCTACGCGCTTCACCATTCGAATTTAAAAACCCTGTCTTTTCAGACAATAAGCCAATAACATCCAGTCCTGACTCAACCTCAGATTTCGAAACCATAGCCTGAGGTACTCCTTCGAACGCATCCAACACTGTAGCTTCATCAAGCGACATCAACATTTCATTCGCGCTCTTACCAAAAAGAACCTCAGACGCATCGATGGCTTTTGCCAAGTCATCAGCTGAATGCACTCTCGCTGTTAGCTCATTGGCCAAAGCCTTTTGTGCAGCCCGCATGTGAGGAGCCTGAGCGTGTTCCGCTTCAATGGATAATATCTCTTCTTGATCCCTTGTTGAGAAAACTCGCAAATAGTTGCCGATATCGCCATCTGCGGTATTCAGCAAGAATTGATAAAACTTATACGGCGAGGTTCGATTAGGGTCCAGCCAAATATTCCCGCCCTCGGTTTTCCCAAATTTGGTTCCATCCGCCTTCTTGATCAATGGAGTTGTCAATGCGGACACCTTTCCAGACTCCAGCCTTCTAATTAATTCAGTGCCAGTGGTAATGTTGCCCCACTGGTCACTTCCACCCATTTGAATATGACAACCATGGTGTTTCCAGAGGTGGTAGAAATCGTAGCCCTGAATTAACTGGTAACTAAACTCGGTAAATGACATCCCCGTGTCCAGCCTGTTCTTGACAGAATCCTTGGCCAGCATATAGTTCACGCTAATATGCTTGCCCACATCTCTTATGAATTCTAAAAATCCAAATTCCTTGAACCAATCGTAGTTATTGACGATTTGAGCCGCATTCTTACCTTCGAAATCTAGAAATTTCTCAAGCTGCTTCTTTTGGCTTTGCAGGTTGTGATTGAGTAATTCAACATCCAATAAATTTCGTTCCGCGGATTTGCCACTTGGGTCACCTACCATGCCAGTGGCGCCTCCAACAAGCGCAATTGGCGTATTACCGGTGCGTTGAAAGTGCGTAAGAGTCATCACCTGAACCATGTTTCCGATCCCAAGTGAATCTGCAGTCGGGTCAAATCCGATATATCCAGTTACAGGACCTTTCGCAAATAACTCTTCCGTGCCTGGAGTCATGTCGTGCAACATGTTTCTCCATTTTAATTCCTCTACAAAGTTCATCATGAGTTCCGCCATTTCGCGGCAAAAATAACCTTATCCCGCCAAGGATTTAGCCGAAAACTATTCGTTAATTATCTCGAATAGCTTATCCAAGTTTGGAGTGAGAATAATCTCAATTCTTCTGTTCTTAGCCTTTCCTTCTGCTGTATTATTAGGTTCAATAGGCATATATTCTCCTCTACCAGCAGCGGTCAACATTGCCTGATCCATTTTACCTTCTGTGGTCATGATTTTAACTACAGATGTTGCTCTAATCACACTTAAATCCCAATTATCTTTAATTGCGCCACTTCCGTTAAATGGATCCGTATCAGTATGACCTTCAACAAGGATTGTAATGTCCTCCTCATCCTTAATTACCTCAGCCAAATCAATCAGGGCTTTCTTTCCTTCTGCATTTACAGCAGTACTCCCACTTGGAAAAAGCAACTTGGCCTCTAGGCTCACATATATTTTTCCATTCTTCTGCTCAACAGTTAAACCCTTGTCTTTGAAACCAAGAAGCGCGTTGGAAATTCGATCCTTCAATGCCCGAACTGCAGCATCTTTTTCAGCAATAATGCTTTCTAATTCTTCGACTCTTGCCTCACGCAATTTCAGCTCTTTTTCTAGGTCATTTAGACGTTTTTCTTTTGCGTTCAGCTGCTTTTCAAGCTCTCTGAGTCTGTCTTCTTTGGCAAGTAGCTCCTCTTGTGTATCTCGCAAAATCTTAACCAGCTTTCGATTCTCTGCCGAACCCTGTGTACTTGCTTGATTCAATCGTTTTAACAAGTCTTGGTTTCTCTTGTCAAGCTCAGATTGCTTCTGACGCGTAATTCGCATTTCTCGGCCCAAGTCAATCGTGTCGCTCTTAAGCTGAGCATACTTTTTAGACATGCTCTCCAAATCAGCCTTTAACTCATCATTGTCCGCGGTTAATTTGCGATTTGCATTGGTTAGCTCCTGACGCTCATTTTCACATTTTTCCTGCGAGGCTTTTAAGTCATTGTATTGCTTAGAAGGAACACATGAGGCCAATGCAAACAGTGTTGCACCTACAATCAAAAATCTTTTCATACCAACTCTTTGTTTAAGATAAAACAAAGTTACCTGCTCTAAAGGTGAGCGATTTGACGCTGTTCATTACTTACTAACAGCAATCTATTGGAATTGTCGTCTTTCAGCAATTAGATATCAATTGGTCATCCTGAAACGAAATACTGTCTGCAAAAGCTCGTTTTGTGTCTGGAACTTGACGTGTTAAGTAATTTCATTTCGGATAACGCACCAGCTTGCTGGCGCATGGCTGTAACATTGCATGTATTGATTTCTACTCATTCATATAAATTATTGATCCTTTTGGTTGCTGGTTCAATTGGCACAGGGGTTCATTGTCAAGACCTTGAACCCCCGAGCGCTAAAACGTTCGAATTGACGTCCGACACAACTGTTTTAGACACAAACAGCATAGTGCCAGAGTCGTTTGAGCTACAAGGTTTGACCGAGGATCAATACGAAATAGACTATGCAAAAGGTTTACTTATAATTACAGACCAATCGCTTGAATTACCAGTCATTGCTGAGATTAGATTTCAATACTTCCCATTTAATTTCACAAAACCTTACAGCCATAAGAGCCGAAAACTGATTACGGAAAGTGATCGAATTTACAATCCATTTAGATCTGACGGTGTTGACCTAGAGAAGGGCCGACTTGACCTTGGAGACCTAGAAAAGCGAGGTAGCGTTTCTCGTGGAATTACTGTCGGAAATAACCAAAGCTTGTCTGTTAATTCAGCCCTAAACCTTCAGCTGAGTGGCCGCCTAAACGAACGGTTTAGTTTGCTAGCGGCCATTGCTGATGATAACGTTCCTATTCAGCCTGAAGGCAACACACAACAGCTTCAAGACTTTGATCAGGTATATCTTCAAATTTTTGACCCAAAAAACAAAATAACCGCGGGCGATTTTCAAGTGCGCCATGATGAAGGTTACTTCATGCAATACAACAAGCGTTTGCAAGGTGGCCGGTATGAGGGTTTGTTTTTTCCTGTTAAAAATGACAGCTCAAAAAGTATTACTGCAGATGTAAGTGGGGCTGTTTCGCGCGGAAAATTTGCTCGAAAAACACTGCAGGGAATTGAGGGAAACCAAGGGCCATATAGACTGACTGGTGCCGAAGGCGAGCGGTTTATCATTATTCTATCCGGTACGGAACGTGTTTATTTAGACGGTCGCTTACTTCTACGTGGCCAGGAGAATGATTACGTCATTAACTACAACACCTCTGAATTAACTTTTACCGCGAAAGTTTCAATAACCAAAGACCGAAGAATTGTGGCCGAGTATCAATATTCTGATCGAAACTATGCCCGATCATTATTGCAATCATCCACCAATTACAACTCGGATAAACTTGACTTAAACGTGAGTTTATATTCTGAGCAAGATTCAAGAAATCAGCCCCTACAACAAGACCTGACCGATGCGCAAAAAAACGTTTTGAGAACTATTGGAGATAGCCTTAACCAAGCTGTAGCAAGCAGTGTTGACACGGCTACTTTTTCGGAGAATCAGCTGCTTTATCGAATTACAGACACCACATACTTTGACCCAATTCTTAACGACAGCCTCACCGAACAAGATGTTCTGGTTTATTCCAGTGACCCTGAACTTGCAGACCGGCAAGCCACTTTTTCCGAAGTCGGTTTTGGAAATGGAAATTATGTGAAAGGGCCACAATTGGCATTTGGTTCGGTATATCAATGGATAGCGCCTATTGGTGGCGTTCCACAGGGCAGCTTTGAACCAGTAATCCTGCTGGTAACGCCAAAACAGCGGCAAATGGTTGCAGCATCTGCAGCTTACCGGTTCAATGAAAACATAAAGGCGAGGGTTGAGTGGGCTGGATCTCAATATGACCTTAATACATTCAGCACGGCAGACAAAAACGATGATCTTGGAATGGCAGCCAAGGTTAATGTTGAAGGAAAACAACCAATCAATGAAGACTGGAACGTTTTGGCTGGAATTGATTTAGAATTTGTACAGGATAATTTTCAGGAAATAGAACGCTTTCGATCCGTGGAGTTTGATCGTGACTGGAATATCCGGTCTGTCAACCTCAATACAAACCAAAACATCTTAGGCGCCAATGTTGGTGTTTCACGAAATGAAAAATTTGAATCGCTATACGGCATCAAGACATTTACGGCCGGAAAGGCCTTTAGTGGAATTCAAAATAGTATAGATCTGAAGACAAATCTTAAACGGTTAAAAGGGCAGTTTAGCAACAGTCTTACAAACCAAGATGGCGATGTGATTCGCGCTGATTTTTATCAGCATAACAGCAATATTGTTGTCCCGATTTGGAAGGTTCAATTGGGTTATAAGGATGATTTTGAACAAAACCTGCGCTACGACCCAATGGTGGACACCCTTAATAATCTGAGTTACCAGTTTTGGGAATGGGAGGCATCCATTGCTAATGCTGATTCAGCAGAAAACCAGCATAAACTAAGCTATGCAGAACGCACAGATTGGTTAAAAGATTCTTCATCGCTTGGTAAATCCACATTCGCGCGCATTTATGGTTACCAGATGGAGCTGAATAAAATGCAGAACTCTCGATTTGCTGCAAGGGTTAATTACCGCGCCCTCGACATTCTAAATCAAGAACTGACGACTCAGAAAAAAGAAAACACGCTTATCTCTAGACTCGAATACACCTTCCGCGCACTTAAAGGCGCTATGAGCTCTTCCACTTTTTATGAAATTGGATCAGGTCTTGAAAATAAGCGAGAATTCATCTATATCGAAACAGTCCCTGGACAAGGCACGTACATTCATGTCGACTATAATGACAACGGACAAAAAGAGCTGGATGAGTTCGAGCAGGCTGTTCAGGCGGATCAAATTGCAGCCGCCAACTTTCTGAGAGTTTTTGTACCGACAGACGATTATGTAAGAGCCTTTACCAATCAGTTTGGTCAGACTGTTTTCCTCAGACCTGCTGCTATCTGGCAATCTAAGAGTGGCGTAAGAAAAGCCATAAGCCTTTTTTCTGACCAGTTTTCATACAATGCCGACCGCAAGAATCTTGAGATTCCGCTTATAGAACAATTCAATCCCTTCCTGACCAATATAGCTGATACATTGCTTCAATCAGTTAACTCAAACCTTAGAAACATCTTCTATTTCAATCAAAGCAATCCTGTATTTGGTGCCGACCTTAATTATCAGAAATTGAATATCCGGAATTTTTTGACCTCTGGTTTTGAGTCTCGGATTTTAGAAAAAACGAGCTTGGGTTTTAGATGGAACTTTGCGAAATATCTTGGTCTAGAATCACGTGGTGAGCAGGGGTCAAAAATCGCTCGTTCAAATGCCGTGGTGCTTTCTAGTAGAAACTTCAATATCTTCTATCAACAAATAGAGCCAAAGCTTAATATTCAGCCGGGCACGCTTTGGCGCGTGAGTTTTCTTTTCAATTATAAAGAACAACAAAACAGGGCACAGGAGAATGCCGCAGGCATCGGTGGTGAGAAATCTGTCGTTCGCAAATCTGGGCTCGAATTCACGCTAAGCACTCCTGAAAAAGGAAGTCTTTTTATCAATGGAAACTTAATTCAAATCAATTATTCTGGCCTCCCTGAAAGTCCTGTTGGTTTCGAAATGCTTGACGGACTGCAACCAGGGCTAAATGCAACTTGGGGAGTCTCATATCAGCGGACACTATCCAATAATCTACAGCTCCGCATTAACTACAACGGCAGGCAATCTCCCCGCTTGAATATGATTCATACGGGTGGTGTGCAAGCCCGAGCCTTTTTCTAGATTATTTGAGTTCGAATTGGGTGGTCCCCATAAAGTAGTCTTCGGCATAAACCTCAACAATATACTTGCCTTCGGTGAGCTCATCTGTTACGTCCAAGTACAAGCACATATCTAGCTCACCGTTGTCATACATCACCTCTTCTTTGCGCGAATACAACCCTTCCTTACCATCGTAAGTGAACATGAAGCTTTCTGTCTGATCTAATGCCAAAACTTCACCATTTGGTGATATTATTCTTAAGTATATCCACTTTTTGCCTGGTTTACTCACCTCATTTTTGTCGATGGTAAAACACGTCTTCACCTTATCGACTCTCTTTGCTCTGTTGGTCTCTCGGCTTACAGTTCCACTCTTCATCCGCTGCGCACTGGAAACCAAATCGACCACCCTCAACTTAGACCCGAGTTTAACCTTTTCACTAAGTTGTTCGTTGGTTTTATTCAACTCTTGATTCTCTACCTTCTGATCATCCAATTGGGTTTCAACTTGCTTTTTTGCTACGACCAAATTCTGATTCACTGTATTCAACGAGTCGATAGTCACGATGTAACTCTTCATTATTTCTCTAAGCGTTCCTGTCTCTTTCTTTAGTTTATGAATAACCCAAGCATCGTTTTTATGCTTTTCAGCCTCGGCCAACATTTCCTCAATTTTGGCTCTTTGTTCAGCTATTTCAGCCTTATATTCTTCATTATCTGTCTGAACAGAATCATACTGAGCGAGCATGTTTTCCAGCTCCAAAGTCAAGTTATCCTTCTCAACCGTCAAGTCAGTGTTTTGAGTAACGATCTCAACATTTTCTTGATGCTTTGTGATGAGCAAATAGGCGGTAACTCCATTTGAAATGAAAAGTAAAATCACTAGGATGAGCATCAATTTGCTGTTTCCCGAAGACTTGTTTTGATCTGACATAGCGTTCTAAAGTTTAGGCAAATCTAGATTGATTTTCAGTTCTTATCACGAGGTAATCAAGCCCTCTACTAACATCCACTCGTTATTAGCCCAGAATCCGTTTCTTGACCTTTCACCACTTACTTTTAGCCGATGGATTTTAGTCTCGCAAAAAATTGGTTTAAAAGCAGCGGCTGGTCCGTGTTTCCTTTTCAGCGTGAGGCTTGGGAAAGCCACTTAAACGGAATTAACGGAATTGTAAATGCCCCGACAGGAAGCGGCAAAACATACTCTTTGATGATCCCAATTTTATTGGATATTCAAAAGAACAAGGTTCCTTCAGGATTGCAGGCGATCTGGGTAACACCAATTCGGGCTTTAGCAAAAGAAATTTTACAATCTGGCAGTCGTGCAGCTGAAGGAATGAACATTCCAGCGCGGATCGAAATCAGAACAGGTGACACCAGCGCAAAAGACAAAGCACGCATTAAAAAATCTCCTCCACATCTGTTAATCACAACACCTGAATCGCTTCAAGTGATGCTAACGCAAAAGCATTATGCCAAGTATTTCGAAAACTTGAAAACGGTTGTAATAGATGAATGGCACGATTTGATTGGCGGAAAGCGCGGGGTTCAAATGGAGTTGGCCTTATCAAAGTATAAAGTGTTGGCGCCTGAATTAAAGATTTGGGGTATTTCGGCAACCATTGGAAACATGGAAGAATCGTTGGAGGTTCTGCTCGGCAATTGGTTTACTGAGCGACCTTTCAAAATGATTCGAAGTGGCATCAAGAAAAAGTATCAGGTCGAATCTGTATTTCCAGATAATGTGGAAGAGCTGCCTTGGGCGGGTCACCTGGGGGTGAACCTTATCAACAAGGTGATTCCAATCTTGCTGAAAAGCGAGAGCACGCTGATTTTCCTAAATACCCGCGGCCAGGCCGAGATTTGGTATCAGCGTTTGTTGGAGCATTCTCCTGATTTTGCGGGTGTTGTTGCCCTGCACCATGGATCCATGAGTCGAGAAACGCGACATTGGGTGGAAGACGCTCTTCACGATGGAAAACTGAAGGCGGTAATTTGCACTTCGAGCCTTGATTTGGGGGTCGATTTTCGCCCTGTTGAATCGATAGTGCAAGTGGGAAGCCCAAAAGGTGTTTCAAGGTTCATGCAACGCGCTGGTAGAAGTGGTCACCAGCCTGGTGCTACTAGTAAGATTTACTTCTTACCCACTCATTCTCTTGAATTGATTGAGGCTGCCGCATTGCGTGAAGCAACTGAATTAGAAATGGTGGAGAGCCGCGTTCCGTATGTTCGATCCTTTGATGTATTAATACAATATCTCGTTACTCTCGCTGTATCAGATGGTTTTCAAAAAGCAAATCTTTATCAAGAAATTCTTACCACATTTTGCTATCAATCCATCACAAAAGAAGAGTGGGAATGGTGTCTCGATTTTATAGTAACTGGTGGAAACTCCTTAGGTGGATACGATGAGTTCCATAAGGTTGTTATAGAAGAAGGGGTTTATAAGGTCATAAGTAAAAAAGTGGCTATGCGCCATCGACTCAGCATCGGCACCATCGTGAGCGACTCTATGATGAAAATAAAACTTGTCACTGGAGGTTTTATCGGCAATGTGGCTGAATCTTTCATTTCGCGATTGAATCCTGGCGATACCCTTTGGTTTGCTGGCCGCAGTTTAGAGTTGGTACGAGTAAAAGGCACAACTGCTGAAGTCAGAAAATCCAACAAGGAACGGGGACCCATACCAAGTTATAACGGTGGTAGAATGCCATTGAGTTCACAGGTTTCGAAAATGCTTCGCAAGAAGCTGAACGAGGCTGAATCTGGTGTTTCAAATGACGCAGAGATCCATTTTATGAAGCCGCTAATTGACAAACAAAAGGAGCGGTCAATTCTTCCGAGAGAAGATCAATTCTTAATCGAACAATTTGAATCCAAGGATGGATATCGCGCCACATTCTTTCCCTTCGAGGGCCGTTTTGTGCATGAAGGAATGGGCGCACTCATCGCCTACCGCATCTCTCTACTTCAACCCATAACTTTCAGCATTGCAATGAACGACTATGGCTTTGAGTTGCTGAGTGACCAACCTATTCCAATCCAAGAGGCCATTGACACCAATATCTTTTCTACCGACCATTTGTTAGATGACATTTATGCCAGCATCAATTCTATAGAGATGGGTAGAAGAAAATTCAGAGACATTGCTCAGATCTCAGGCTTGATTTTTAATGGATATCCAGGAAAGACAAAAAAGCAAAGCCACCTGCAGGCTAACTCTCAACTCTTTTTTGAGGTTTTCAATGATTACGATCCGTCTAACCTTCTACTAAGGCAAGCATTTGATGAAGTGACCAATTTTCAGCTGGAAGAACAACGGCTAAGAGAAGCTCTTACGCGAATCAATGAGCAAAACATTGTGGTCACTCACCCCGACAAATACACTCCCCTTTCTTTTCCAATCGTTGTAGATAGGACAAGAGAAACACTAACCTCTGAAAAATTGAGCGATCGAATCAAGAAAATGAGCGTTGCAGGATGGGGTTAATTATAGAGCCAAACCTAAATTCAAGGCTGCT
>Ga0257120_1000378_pt1 | contig 33566 bp, 25 predicted proteins | sample SI106_10metaG_FD_190153 | JGI IMG/M metagenome (GOLD analysis project Ga0257120, IMG submission 190153) | Marine microbial communities from Saanich Inlet, British Columbia, Canada - SI106_10 | ecosystem: Environmental > Aquatic > Marine > Inlet | place: Canada: British Columbia | collected... | reverse complement strand
GCAATCGTTGCTGCAAAATTGACTTTTTGATTGAAATCTAGAGCCCTATTTTTAGGGAGTATTTTTCCCGAAGGAAGAAAAGTAACAGACTCCAGCTCTAGCGACCATTCGCTTCTATTCAAGGCTTCAAATTCAACTTTAACAGAAGCATCGGAAATGGCAGAAGAACTCACCGCTGAAGCTTCTAAATACAGCCCAAGTGTTGCTTCAATAATTTCTAAAATTTGTTGGGTTTTGATCTTCGCCCAATGTGGGTCTTTTAATTGTTGAATTTTCTGATACGCTTTTAGCAATTCTGGAAGGTGTTTGGAAGGATGTACAAAATCGAAATCTTCTTCAATTTGATATAGAATAGCTCCTATTTCCCCTCCATCTTTAAGACGATTCCATGTAGTATTGATTCCTGAAAAAATATCGTTAGGATCTTTTAAAGGAGTGCCTTTTAAAAACTCAACATATTCATCTTGACTCCCTCGGGTAGTCAAACGTCCAAAACCTTGACACAAATGCTGACTGCTAGCCATGGAGGCCAATTCGTTGTTTGACAGTCCTTTTAGCGGATAATAAACTCCCACATCAATAGAGGTTAATTTTCCTTTGGTAGCCTGTTCAAAATCGGATTGATTTTTGTAAAACCAAGAAGAGGTATTGAAAAACAATCGCTGGGGTTGCCACACTGTCGTAGATTTTAATTGCGATGAATACTGAGAAGGATTGGCTGCCAAATCAAAAGCTTCATCACTCAACATGGCAGAGCTGGTATGATGCCCATGGGTTGTCCCTGGAGTTCTATGATCAAATCGGTTGATAATGACATCGGGTTTAAAAGTTCTGATTGCCCAAACAACATCGCTCAAGACCTTATCTTTGTCCCAAATCTGTAATGTTTCATCAGGATGCTTGGAATACCCAAAATCGTTAGCCCTTGTAAACAATTGGGTTCCTCCGTCAATGCGACGAGCAGCCAAAAGTTCTTGAGTTCGAATGACCCCTAACAATTCTCTAATTTCTGGACCGATTAAATTCTGTCCTCCATCTCCACGCGTAAGCGATAAATAGCCCGTTCTTGCTTTTATTTCATTTGATAAATACGAAATCAATCGAGTATTTTCATCATCTGGATGGGCAGCAATATACAAGGCAGTCCCAATAAAGTTCAGTTTTTGAACTTTCTCAAAAATCTGATTGGACGTGAGTTTCTCTGGTTTTTGAGAAAAAAGGTTCAATGAAATTAAGAGGAGGCCTATTGATAAAAAAGTGTTTTTAAGCATAATTCAAATTTAGTCAACACAACAAATGTACCTTTTTTTCAAGTAAATGGTTGCAATTAACATTTTTATAAGGTTTCTGAAAAAAGAATAAAAATGATAATAACCTGTTGATAAATTAATTTTCAAAACCGTAGAATAAGATTATATTTGTAAGACTAATTAAGAAAAAAAAATCAATGAAATTTATTGTATCCAGTTCGCAATTATTGAAACAATTACAAGTTTTGGGCGGTGTTATTAATAGTAATAATACTTTACCCATTTTAGATAATTTCTTATTTGAGTTGTCTGAAAATCAGTTAAAGGTTTCCGCATCCGATCTAGAAACTACCATGAGTTCATTGGTGGATGTTGAAAGTGATAGCGACGGTTCTATTGCAATCTCTGCGCGTTTGCTACTAGACACCCTAAAGACTTTTCCAGACCAGCCATTAACTTTTAAAACAGAAGGAAACAATACCATCGAAATTAGTTCAGACCAAGGAAAATATGACATGGCTTACTTTAGTGGTGACGAATTCCCTAAAGCGGTTTCATTGCCTTCGCCTAGCAAAACTGTCATTCCTTCAAACATCCTAGCAACTGCTATTTCAAAAACAATTTTTGCTGCAGGAAATGATGATTTACGACCAGTAATGAGCGGAGTTTTCTTTCAGTTCAGTTCACAAAGTTTAACTTTTGTTGCTACCGATGCACATAAACTGGTAAAATATACTAGAACCGATGTTGCTGCCGATCAAACTGCAGAATTTATCATGCCTAAAAAACCTTTAAACTTATTGAAAAGTGTGTTAGGTGGTTCTGACAATGAGGTAAGTATTGAATACAACGACGCCAATGCAAAATTCACCTTTGACAATGTGGTTTTAATTTGTCGTTTGATTGATGGAAAATATCCAAATTACGAAGCTGTAATTCCAAAAGAGAATCCAAATAAACTAACCGTTGACAGAGCTTCTTTCTTAAACTCGGTAAGACGTGTTTCAATTTTCTCGAGCAAAACAACCCACCAAATTCGTTTGAAAATGGCAGGGACAGAACTCAACATTTCTGCAGAAGATTTAGATTTCTCTAACAAAGCAGACGAGCGTTTGAGCTGTGACTATCAAGGAGATGACATGCAGATTGGATTTAACTCTCGTTTTTTAAGTGAAATGTTAAACAATCTGAGTTCAAATGAAGTTTTAATCGAAATGTCCTTACCGAATAGAGCAGGAATCTTAACCCCTATCGACGGAACCGACGAAGGAGAACAAGTAACCATGTTGGTAATGCCAGTGATGCTGAATAGTTAACCTATTAAAATTTTAAAAAAACCTAAAAGACTGCCTGAAAAGACAGTCTTTTTTTTATCTAAATCTAACTATTGAAAAAAGAATACTAAATTAACGTGGTAATTTCCCATACATAAACTGACTTCCTAGGGAAAATTCTTCCTTAACTCCTTTATTTTTTTATAAAATCTACCTTTTAGGGTAGTTTTAAGCTGTTTTCTTTGAATTAGTTTTGTAACAAATTTATTAAGAATGGAAACCCGATATAGCAGAAATAGAATATACGTAACGAAAGAAGAGCAAGAAATTATTAAAAACTATCCAATATTAATAGGAGGTTATGGAATAGGTAGTGTGATCGCAGAATGCGCTTTGCGACTAGGTTTTGAAAATATTACAATTATTGATGGCGATGAAGTCGAATTGTCTAACTTAAATAGACAAAACTACGCGGAAAACGATATTGAAACAAGTAAAGTAAATGCTATTAAAAAACGCTTATTATCTATTAATAAAAATGCTACTATTGTTGTACAGAATTGTTTTTTAACAGCTGAAAATGTAGAAAATTATATTAAAGGGCATAAAATTGCTATTAACGCTATAGATTTCACTTCTGATGTGCCTTTCGTTTTTGATCTAATTTGCCAACAAAATAATATTCCCGTTTTGCATCCATACAATTTAGGTTGGGGAGGGTTAGTAACTATTATTACACCAAAAGGCTTACCATTGAAATCTATTGAGAAAAACGGTGAACAATTTGACGAAATTAAAATGGTAGAATATGCTTCTAGTTATTTAAAGTTTTGGAGAACGCCACATGATTGGATAGACGAGGCCTTGGAGAAATATTTAAAAGAAAATAAAATTTTACCTCCTCCGCAATTGTCTATAGCTTCTTGGGCAGTTGCAGCTATGTGTACACATCTATTGTTTAATATCGCAACAAATAAAAAGACCAAAGAATTTCCAGAATTTTATATCTCTACAATAATGAATAGCTAATTAAAGTAATTTATTATTTGTTGCATAAGTAATAGCTTCTGAAATGTTGGTTACACCTAACTTTTCAAATAATTTCTTTCTATGAAATTTTATAGTATCAGGAGACACAAATATTGCTTCAGCTATTTCATTTATAGTTAACCCTCTGGTTGAGTGTTTTAAAATTTCTTTTTCTCTGCTAGTTAATTTTACCAATTCAGTTTCTTTCCAAAAATCTCCTTTAAGATCGTAAGTAACTACTTTGTTATTTTTTCTATTAGTTACTTTAATATTACCCGATTCACTTTCAGAAGAAAGAGAGACAATAGCAATAGCTTTCCATAGTTTTCCTTCGGAAGTCATAAAAAGAGGGGTCATCTTATGATTGATTAAAGTTTTCTCTCCTATTTTATTGATTAAATGAAAGTCATAAAAGATTGTATAATCTTTTCGTTCTTGAACAGGAACTCTTTCATAATACTCAAAACCAAGAGTATTTATTTTAAGAAGGAGTTCTAAATCAGATTCTACAACATGCTTAAAATAAAAAGCATAACCCATTTTTTTTACTTCTTTTGCGGTATTTCCACATAAAAAAAGTGGATTGTCGGAAACATAATCAAACCCTTGTTTTTCATAATCAATTACATATAGACTTTTGTAGGTCGTACGAGCAAAAGCATCAATAGATTCTAAATAATTAACAGCTTGTTTTTGATCTTCTTCAGAAACATTATCTACTTTATTAAGTAAAGAAAAAAAGTCATCTATATCTGCCATAACTTAAATTTTTATAGTAAATATGGGTTTTTTTTAAAACTACACTTTAGTGTAACGATTATTAAAGCTAATCATTTTAGTTTTGAAATAAAAATGATGATCATGAGAACCAAAACGATACTAATATTATTTTTTTTACTAAAAGGAATCATTTCTTATTCTCAAAATAAGATTTCGGGAAATCTTACAGATGAGTTGAATGAACCAATACCCTTTGCTAATATAATTTTATATCAATCAAAAGACAATAATGTTCTAAAAGGGGCAACTAGCGATGAAAATGGTTTCTATAGTTTTGAAAATATTATCGATGGAGCTTATTGGCTAGAAGTTTCGGTACTAGGATTTGAAACAAAAAAATCAGACACTTTCATTGTATCTGAAGCAAAAAGATCTATCGAGTTAAATTTTCTTTTAAAAGAAGAGACTCAAACTTTAAATGAAGTAATTGTCAAAAGTACAAGACCTGTAATTCGTCAGACAGCAGAAAAATTAGTTGTAGATCTTGAAAAATCTCAAATGGTGAGCTCTAACTTACAAGATGTAATGAAGAAAGTACCTGGAATTATTGTTACGAATGGTAGAATAAGTTATGGAGGGCAACAAGGAGTGAGAATTTTAATCAACGGGAAGACAACAGACTATATAGATACTGCATCATTATTACGTGATTTCCCAGCAGATAACATAGCACGAGTAGAACTAGTGCAACAGCCTGGAGCTGAACTAGATGCAGAAGGCACTGGTCCTTTATTAAATATCATCCTAAAAAAGAATGTTCGTCTTGGAACGCACGGAAATGTAAAAGCTTATCAAGGTTATGATAACCAGTATGAATATGCAACTAGTTTTTTATTAGCTAGTTATAAAAATCGGTTAAACTGGCAAGTGAGTACAGGGTACAGTCAAATTACAAATCGAGAAGATTTATTTATAAAACGTATTGTTAATGATGAGATTTATGATCAAGCTTCTATTTCTCCTTACGACCCCAAAAATTTAAGATTCAGTGGATCGTTAGATTATTATGTGAACGAAGAACATAGTCTTGGTTTAAATGCTAGAAGAATTCATACTGATTCTGATCGAATTACTTCAAATAGTACCCAAATTTATCAAAACAATATATCAAATGAGCTTCTTACTGAAAATAATTTTGATAAAAATAGAAATGTCAACAACATAAATACTTACTATGAATTTAATAATGAAAAAACAAAATTTTACTAGATTTTGATTTTGTCGATTATGATGATGAAAATTCGAATGATTTACTAAAAGTAGGACAGAGTACTATTAATTATAATGATCAAAGATATTCTCAAAATGGGAAATATCAAATTTTAACATCCAAGTTAGATTACAAAAGAACTGTAAATGAAAATTTTAATTGGATGTTTGGAATAAAATATAGTGAAATAAATACAGACAATAATTTAAACTCTTTTACTAAAAATAGCCAAGGTGTTTTCAACCAAAATTTCAATCAAAGCAATCGTTTTATTATTGATGAAAAAATAGTGGCATCTTACATAAAGTTTACATCAAACTTCAAGAAATGGATGTTTTCTGGAGGTTTAAGATGGGAAGAGAGTACAACTAAAGGAACCTCAACCAATCCTGTTGAAACAAAAACTAGAAACATTTCTAAATTATTTCCCAGTACAAGTATTAGTAGAAGCTTAACAAAAAAAATAGGGACTAACTTTTCTTATAGCTACAGGATACGTAGACCCTCTTATAGCTCCTTAAATTCTTTTGTATATTATTACGATCCTTATACTTTTGAAGAAGGTAATCCGAATTTAAAACCAGCTTTCACTAATAGTTTTCAGTTTAATCTTACATTCAACGAGCAACCATTTTTTAGTATTGGTTACAAAGATACATTAGACGCCTTATTTGAATTAATAACACAAAATGATAGTAGTGCAGAAACTTCTCGTTCAGTAATTAACTTATGAGAAAGGAAAAATTGGAATTTTAGAATGTTTGCTCCATTGAATTTCATAAAAAATCTGGAAGGATATTCTGGAATTGTAATAAATCATAATAGCTTCAAATCAAAAAAAATATCTCCGAATTTAAATTTATCAAAATGGAGTTTAACTTGATACACTAATGTAGAATATAAATTACCTTGGAACATTTACTCTGAATTAACTGGTTATTACACTTCTGGAGGTTTACAAGGTCAAATTGAGCATGATTGGTTAGCTGGAATTAGCTTTGCCATGAGTAAAAATTTTATGGAGGAACGATTAAAAATTAATATTGGTATTGGAGAAATCTTAAACAGACAATTTATAGGTGTTATTAGATATGATAATATTAATGCTGATATTATAAGTGATTGGTCTCGACAAAATGTATATTTTCAATTAACGTATAATTTTGGTTCAAAGTTTAATAAGAAGAAAGATAAAAAAAATACATCAAAAGAAGAAGAGGAAAGGATTAAAGACAATAACTAGATTTTTTAATCAGGAATATTTTAGAAGATAATTTTCACAGCTGTTTTTAACAGAATCTTTCAATCAACTTTTAACCTTTAGTACTTTTAAAGCTAACCGATTTTCTTTACATTTACTTCTATGAACTTCCTTGCCCATTTGTATCTTTCTCAAAACAATCCCGAGGTGATGATTGGTAATTTTATTGCAGATCATATCCGAGGCAACCGGTATGGGCATTTTTCAAAGGAAATTCAACAAGGCATCCAGTTGCATCGCGAAATTGACAGCTTTACCGATGCGCACCAAATTGTTCGAAAGAGCAAACGCAGATTGCACAAGCGGTACAGGCATTATGACGGAGTGATCATCGATATTTTTTTCGATCATTATTTGGCCAAAAATTGGGCACAGTATTCAGCCATTCCCTTAGCAAACTATACCAAAGCAATCCATCACTTTTTTAATAAAAAATCGTCAGAACTACCCCAAAAATCACAAGAATTTATACGATATATGATTGAATATAATATTTTGTTTAACTACCAGTACGAAGATGGGATTGAAAAGGTTTTGAACGGAATGAACAGAAGAACTCAAGGAAAATCGCAAATGCACTTGGCCATCGAAGACCTAAAAGAATTAAGTGTCGAATTTGAAGCCGATTTCACCTCCTTCTTCCATGAAGTAATTGCGTTTACAAATCAAAAACTAATAGAAATTCAAAATACCCCCAACTAACTGATGAAAAAACTCCTACTCTTTTTAAGCTGTTCTTTAGTCCTACTCCACTGCAGTCCTCCTCAAAAAACACAAGGATTGACCACCCAAAACGCTATGATTGTTTCTGCCAGAGCAGAAGCCTCTCAAATTGGGGTCGCTATTTTACAAAAGGGCGGAAATGCTTTTGATGCCATGGTTGCCACAGAATTGGCATTGGCCGTAGCCTATCCCTTTGCAGGAAATATTGGGGGTGGAGGATTCATGGTGTACCGAAAAAACAATGGTGAAATTGGAGCCTTAGACTACCGAGAAAAGGCCCCATTGGCAGCATCCAAAAACATGTACTTGGATCAAAATGAAGAGATAATTCCTGGAAAAAGCACTATCGGTGCACTATCAGTGGGGGTTCCGGGAACCATAGCTGGGGTTTTTGAAGTACATCGAAAGTTTGGGACATTGAGCATTCAAGAAATTTTAGCACCTGTAATTGCCTTGGCTAAAAAAGGGGTAGTGGTTACCTCAAAACAAGCCCACAGAATTGCAAACTACCAATCTGCATTTTTAGAAGCGAATAAAGACTCCATACTGTTTCAAAAGGTGTGGAAAGAAAACGATACCATTCGTTATTTGGCATTGGCAGAAACACTGACTCGAATTCAACAAAAGGGCGCAGACGAATTTTACAAAGGAGAAACGGCAAAACGTTTGGTGAAATTCATGCAAGATAATGGTGGCATACTCACCCTAGAAGATCTAGAAAAATACGAACCAAAATGGAGAAAACCCATTCGCTTTTCCTATGATGATTTGAACATCATTTCCATGTCCCCTCCATCTAGTGGGGGAATTTGTTTGGCACAAATCATGAATACGATCGAACCTTTTCCTCTAGACGATTATGGGCATAATTCTGTAAAAGCCATACAAGTAATTACCGAAGCAGAAAGACGTTCCTATGCAGATCGAAGTTTCTTTTTGGGAGATCCCGATTTTGTTTCAATTCCTCAAGAAGCATTGATTTCGAAAGAATACAACCAAAAAAGAATGGCAAACTTTTCTTTTGAAAAAGCCACCCCTTCTTCTGAAGTATCGCATGGAAACATCGAAATAGTCGAAAGTGACGAAACAACGCATTACTCCATTGTCGATTCTTTTGGAAACGCCATTTCGGTGACCACCACCATCAATGGGGGGTATGGTTCCAAATTGTATTGTTCCGATTTAGGATTTTTTCTAAACAATGAAATGGACGATTTTAGCAGCAAACCTGGCAGCTCCAATATGTTTGGATTGGTCGGTGCTAAGGCCAATGAAATCGTCCCAGAGAAACGAATGTTGAGCTCGATGACTCCTACCATTATAGAAAAAAACGGTGGTCTCTATATGGTGGTAGGGACCCCCGGCGGATCTACCATTATTACTTCAGTATTGCAAACGATTTTAAATGTACACGAATTTGACATGAGCATGCAAGAAGCTGTCAATGCAGCACGTTTTCACCACCAATGGTTGCCCGATGAAATTCAACTAGAGCCCAACAGCTTTTCTAGTACGATCATCGAAGAATTAAAAACCTTGAACTATCAATTCACCGAAAGCGAATCTCTCGTCATTGGAAAAGTAGCGGCTATTTTGGTTTTAGAAAATGGAACATTAGAAGGAGGGGCAGACAAACGTGGTGATGATGCAGCAGCCGGTTTTTAAACAAAAAATAAGAATCTTAAAACTTTAAACTCTATGAAAACACAACCCTTCCATTTAGCCATACCCGTAAAAGATTTAGAAACGTGCAGAGCCTTCTACAGAGATGTTTTAGGCTGTGAAGAAGGAAGAAGCGCAACACATTGGGTCGATTTTAATTTCTTTGGGCATCAGTTAGTATTGCATCAAAAAGAAGGTTTTCTTCCTCAAAAAATATCAAATCCTGTCGATGGACATGAGGTCCCTGTCCCCCATTTCGGAGTCGTTTTGACCTGGGAAGACTGGCATCTATTGGCAGAAAAATTGAAAGAACTCAAAACTCATTTTGTGATCGAACCCACTCTTCGATTTCAAGGACAAGTGGGAGAACAAGCGACGCTTTTTTTTAACGATCCCGAAGAAAATGCACTAGAATTTAAAGCGTTTAAAGACATCAATCAATTGTTTGCTAGCTAATGCAGATCAAAGAAAGCCATATCGTTCCAATATTGGACAATCCGATTCGGTTTCAGGAATATGCAGTGGGTATTTTCAGCAGTATTCCTACTAAATCTGCTATCAAAAAAGCCATCAAAAAAGAATTGATTTTTATTGATGAGCAACTCGCTACTACTGCAAAATTTATAAAAGGAAGTGAAAAAATCATCCTATTCACTTCCGAAGAAAAGCCTCTTTTCAAACGATTCAAATTACCTCTAGAAGTTGTTTTTGAAGATGACTATTTGGCGATTATCAATAAGCCCGCAGGAGTATTGGTTAGTGGAAATACCTTTAAAACTATTGACAACGCCTTGCAACAAAACCTTCAAAAAAGTAGGCAGTTTGATGCGGTACGTCCAAGGCCAGTACATCGCCTAGATTATCCTACAACAGGACTCCTAACCATTGGAAAAACAAATGCCAGCATTCTTGCCCTGAACAGCCTATTTGAACAGAAAAAAATCACCAAAACCTATTTTGCCATCACCATTGGAAAAATGAAAACGACCGACATCATTAACCTACCCATTGATGACAAAATTGCGAGTTCTCGATACGAAGTTTTACAATCGGTAAGCTCCAAAAGATTTGCATTGTTAAATCTAGTAAAGCTTCACCCAACAACAGGAAGAAGGCACCAATTGAGAAAGCATTTGGCAGGCATCGGAAATCCGATTTTGGGAGATCAACAATACGGAATTTCACATTTAATTCTGAAGGGAAAAGGTATGTATTTGCATGCTGGAGTTTTGGAATTTACCCATCCTTTTACCAAGAAACCCATGAAGATTCAAAAAGAGCTTCCAGAGGCTTTTACAAAAATAATATCCTACTCTTTATCCCGTTAGCTATTACCTAAGGATGTCACAAAAAAATATATCACAATGAGCGAATACGAAAAATCAAAACTCAACAGAGTCAAAAGAGGTGCCAACAGAGCAAGCTATGATGTTGAACAGATACATCGCATTGTAGATGCTGGATTTATCGGCTATGTTTCCTATATTTTTGAAGAGAAAGCAATATGCCTTCCAATGGCATACGGCAGAAGAGACAATCGGATTATTCTACATGGTTCTAATGCTAACAGAATGTTGACAACCCTTCTAAAAGCCAAAGAAATGAGTATGACTGTGATGCATTTGGATGCCCTGGTTATGGCGCGTTCGGGATTACATCACTCAGTAAATTACCGTTCAGCTACGCTCTTTGGTACCCCGAAAAAAATTGAAGAAAAGAGGAAAAAAATGCCGCCTTATTCTGTTTTATAGAACATGTGATGAAAGGTAGATGGAATGGAATTCGCGAAATGACTGACGAAGAAGTCGATCGAACTTTAGTCATCGAAATGACCATAGAAACCGCTTCTGCAAAAATAAGAGATGAAGGTGTGGGAGACGAACCTGAAGATTATGATTTGGAGGTCTGGGCAGGATTGATTCCCATCAAACAAATTGCAGAATATCCAATTGCTGATAAAGGAAAGCCTCAAAACATGGAGATTCCAAAGCACATTCTGGATTATTACCAGGAAAATAAAAAATAACTTCAAAAAAGAATTAAATTCGCTTTTTAACTGACTCCTGTACACATGAAATCGTTTTTTAAAATTATAGGTACTCTTTTACTCTTGTTAATCTTGGCAGGAGGGATTTTCTTTGTGTCAAAAAATGAAGCCCTACCTACTGGAAAACAAGGAGTTGAAGCAGATGCTTTGGCTACAAAAATGCTAAAGGCAATAGACGAAGAGGCTTTCAAGGCTACAGAAGTCTTGGAATGGAGTTTCAGAAATAAACATCAGTACCAATGGTTCAAAAATAAAGACAGTGTAATAGTGACATGGAATAACAATAAAGTTCTATTAAATCTCAAAAAACCACAAAAAAGCATCGTTTTTGTCAACAATGTAGAGGAGAATAATCCAGAACTTATCGAAACTGCAACTGCTTATTTTAATAACGATTCCTTTTGGTTGGTAGCCCCTTACAAAATTTTTGACAAAGGAACAGAGAGAAGAATCATAAAACACGAAGATAAAGAATCTCTGTTAGTGACTTATACTTCTGGTGGAACTACGCCAGGAGACTCCTATCTGTGGCAGTTAGATGGAAAAGGAATGCCTATTTCTTTTAAAATGTGGGTCAACATCATTCCTATTGGAGGTATTGAAGCATCATGGACCCCATTTACAATGACCCAATCGGGAATTCAGCTTCCTACATCGCATACACTTTCTTTATTTGGGATGCAGTTAAACATGGGAGTCGTTAAAGCTTACAATCCAGAGGCCGACAAATTGGCACGAGAAGTTTTAAAAGCAATTCATCATGAAGCATTCAAAAAAACGACCCATTTGGAGTGGAGTTTTGGAGGGAAACGTTTTTATGAATGGAACAAAAAGGATCATGTCGTAACAGTTCAATGGGACAGTATTCTAGTCCAGTTACATCCAAATCACATCGAAAAAAGCAGTCTATTCATCAATAGCAAGAGCATCCAACCAAAAAACAAAGAACTCATTACACAAGCTATGCATTATTTTAACAATGATAGCTTTTGGTTGATAGCCCCTCACAAACTATTTGAAAGGGGAATTCAACGAAGTATTCGGAAAGAGGCTGGCAAAGACGCATTGTATGTAAAATACACCACTGGAGGCTCAACTCCTGGAGATGCATATCTTTGGAGCTTAGATAAAAACCACCTTCCAAAGAGTTTTAAAATGTATGTTCCATCCATGAAGATGGAAGGAGTTTCTGCAACTTGGGACGGTTGGGTCAAAACAGAAAGCGGTACCCTATTTCCATCAAATCATTCTTTTGGCATGGGTCGGAAATTAAGTATGGGCAACGTAAAAGGAACACGATAATGAACGCAAAAATAATTTCAAACGGTATCTTAAGAGCATTGGCAATTGTACTAGGAATAGGAATTTTACTCTATTTTCTTTACCAAATTCAATCGGTCATCACCTATGTTATTATAGCAGGGATTTTATCCCTAATCACAAGACCGATGACCTTGTTTTTAAGAACAAAACTAAAATTTCCCAATTCGATTGCAGTGGTGACTACCATGGCATGCATGCTCGCTTTATTAGCGGGATTGATTGGACTCTTCATCCCACTTATCGCAGAACAAGGAGACAGTTTGTCTTTATTACAAGTAGACAGCTTACAAAATGACATTCAGAATATTTTCAACCAAATTAATACTTATTTTTCTTCGAAAGGTATTGATGTGATTTCTGAAATAAAAAACATGGATATTCTAGCACAATTCAAAGAAATACCGAATCTCTTAAACTCGGTTGTAGCTGCGGTAGGATCCATTAGTGTTGGCTTATTTTCTGTTTTATTCATCTCCTTTTTCTTAATGAAAGACAGTCAGTTATTAAAAAATGGACTTCTCCTGTTGGTTCCAAAAACTACCCAAAAAAGATTTTCAGATTCTTTGGAAACCATCAATAATTTACTTTCTCGCTACTTTATTGGTTTGATTTTACAAATCAGCATCCTCTTTGTGTTGTACACCATCATTCTATTGATTTTCGGAATCAACAATGCCATTGTCATCGCTTTCTTATGTGCTTTACTCAATTTAATCCCTTATGTTGGTCCATTGATTGGTGCCGTCATTATGTTGATTTTATCGATGACTAGCAATATTGGGCAAGACTTTCAAACTGTCATTTTACCCACAACAACGTATGTGATGATAGGGTATTTCATAGCTCAAATTGTGGATAATTTTGTGAGTCAACCCAAAATTTTCTCAAAAGCTACCAAAGCACATCCTTTAGAAATTTTCTTAGTGATTATTATTGGTGGACTCTTATTCGGAATCACTGGGATGATTACTGCTGTCCCAATGTACACGGCATTAAAAGTAATTTTGAAAGAATTTTTATCCGAAAACAATATTGTAAAAACACTCACCAAAGACCTATAATTCTCTTTGAATCTATCAATTCTCCATCCAGAAGTACAACAATTTATCTCAGAACATCTTCAAACTGAAATTACCAGTCTGATTTTAAAAGGGAGTCCTTTTCCAGAAATTACGATCCAGGAATTGGCAAATCAAATAATCGCCAAACAGAAAGCTGAAAAGAAACTTCCTACTTGGTTTGCAAACGACAACATCTATTACCCAGAAAAAATAAGCATTGAGCAAACATCCTCTGAGGTGGCTGCAAACCATAAATTGGATTTGATCTCTGGAAATTCAATCATCGATCTTACTGGTGGATTCGGAATTGATACCTACTCCTTTTCCAAAAAGTTCACAAAGGTGGTTCATTGTGAGATCAATAACGAACTTTCTAAAATTGTAGCGTACAACTACCAACAACTCGGCATCACCAATATTGAGTGCTTTTCGGGCAATGGCATGACGTATTTAAAACAAGATGATCAAAAATTCGATTGTATTTATATCGACCCTTCCCGAAGAAACGATGTCAAAGGAAAAGTTTTTTTACTACAAGACTGTTTGCCATATATACCGCCAAAAATTGATTTCTTATTTGAAAAAGCAGCTCAAATACTGATCAAAACCTCTCCTATTTTAGACATTAGCAATACAATCAATGATTTAAAAAACGTCCAAAAAGTTCGGGTATTTGCCCTTAATAACGAAGTTAAAGAATTGCTTTTTATTTTGAAAAAAGGCTATGAGGGTAAAATCTTTATCGAAGCAGTCAACCATCAAAAAGGGGAAATTCAAAAAATGGAATTCGACTATCAATCCGATACTAGATCTAACTATGCACTTCCACTCTCTTTTGTCTATGAACCCAATGCTGCTATTTTAAAATCTGGTGGCTTCCACGAAGTGGGGCAGCAATTTCAGCTTCAAAAATTGCATCAACATTCTCATTTGTACACCTCAGACTCTTTGGTTGATTTCCCTGGAAGAGCATTTTCTATAGAACATTGCATTCCGTATGACAAAAAGAAGATCAAAAAATTACTTCCAAATCAAAAAGCAAATGTCACCATTCGGAATTTCCCAAAAAGCGTTGCTCAAATTCGCAAAGAAACACGCATCAAAGAAGGAGGAACAGATTTCCTTTTCTTTACCACCGATTGCAACAACAAACACATTGTACTAATTTGCAAAAAAGTATAATTCCAAAGAACTTTGGAATATTTGATCTTGATACTATTCCATTTTTAGTAAGTTTGTAATACTAAATTTCAGCAAAGATGCAGACAATCAATTACCAAGGTATCCAAATCGTACAAGATTCTCAATTCAAAAAGGAGGATGCCTTAGTCATTGAAGCAGCACTTCAAATCAACATCAATCACGAGGCCTATACAGTAGTGATGCGAACACCAGAGAACGATTTAGAACTCGTAAGAGGTTTGTTGTATGCCGAGGATATTTATAAAAAAGACCTCCCTTTTGGATTTGAGGTCGTAGAAGAAAAAGAAAGCTTTGAAAGCATCGTAAACATCAGTATCCCCAGAGAACAATTGGGTAAAGGCTATCTCAATAAACGGACTTTACTCTCGGTTTCTTCTTGCGGAATATGTGGAAAACAAGCATTGAAAGACTTGGTTGTTTCAGGAGAAAAAATCAATCTTCCATATGCCCTTGCCGCTCAAAATATTCAAGCCATGTTTGAGGTTTTACAAGAACATCAAAAAGCATTTAAAAACTCTGGTGGTAGTCATGCCGCTGCTATTTTCAATCGAAAAAACAAACTATTGAGCATCAAAGAAGATATTGGACGACACAATGCTGTGGACAAAGTAATTGGCGATTTGTTACTCAAAAACCAATTGGGAGACGCTTCTTTTTTGCTGGTAAGCGGACGCGTTTCGTATGAAATCGTTTCCAAAGCCTTTATTGCAAAAATTCCTATCATAGTGGCAGTTTCGGCCTGTTCTTCTCTCGCTGTAGACTTTGCCAAAGAATTTGGCATTTGCTTAATCGGCTTTGCCAGAGGAGAAAAAATGACCCTCTATGCAAACCCAAATTATCTAACCAAATAATCATGGAAGACCAACCACAGGCACAAGCACCAACTACCTTAACCGGTATTAAATTGACCCAAACTCCCAGCTCAGCAGTAGGTGTCAAAGCAATTGCATCGGCACTTTCCCATATCTCAAAAGAAGTGGGATGGAGAAAAGGAATCGGTTTACTCAAAAATCTCAATCAAAAAGATGGGTTTGATTGCCCAGGATGTGCCTGGCCTGATCCAGATGCAAAACGTGCTTTTTTAGCTGAATATTGCGAAAACGGTGCGAAAGCGATTGCAGAGGAAGCTACCAAAAACAAAGTCTCTCCTCTATTTTTTGCCACACATTCTATAAAAGAACTCTCCAAATTATCCGATTATGAAATTGGTAAAAGTGGACGCATTACCCATCCCATGTATTTGCCCGAGGGAAAAGAGCACTATGAAGAAATTTCTTGGGAAGCAGCATTTGAATTGATTGGAAAAGAACTGAATCAGTTAAATACTCCCGATGAAGCGATCTTTTATACTTCCGGAAGAACCAGCAACGAGGCGGCTTTTTTATACCAATTGTTTGTCAGAGAATTTGGAACCAATAACTTACCCGACTGTTCCAATATGTGTCATGAATCTAGCGGGGCGGCACTTACAGAAACCTTAGGAATTGGAAAAGGATCGGTAACTTTGGAGGATTTCAATCATGCAGACTTGGTCATTGTCATGGGGCAAAACCCAGGAACAAATCACCCACGCATGTTGAGTGCTTTGAGTGAAACAAAGCACAGGGGCGGAAAAATCATCAGTATCAACCCATTGCCAGAGGTGGGATTGCTCAATTACAAAGACCCACAAAACCCCTTAAAATGGGTTGGAAAAGGACAAGAATTAACAGATCTCTTTCTACAAGTAAAAATCAATGGAGATGCAGCCCTGTTAAAAATCATCCTTAAATTGATGAAATCCAAAGAGGATGAAAAACCTGAGAGTGTTTTCAATCATGCTTTTATCAATGAGAAAACAGCAGGAATCAACGATTTTTTATCCGATTTAGACCGCTATACTTTAGAAGAATTATTGCCCCAAACAGGATTGGAACTATCGGAGATTAAAAAAGCAAACGACCTGATCATCCACAATGAACGTATCATTATTTGCTGGGCTATGGGATTGACCCAACATAAAAATTCGGTAGACACGATTCGAGAAGTTGTAAATTTACTCCTCCTCAAAGGAAGTATTGGAAAAAAAGGAGCGGGCACCTGTCCTGTACGAGGACATTCCAACGTTCAAGGAGACAGAACAATGGGGATTTGGGAAAAACCCTCTGAGGCATTTTTAAACCAGTTAGAAAAAGAATTTTCTTTTACAGCCCCTCGTAAACACGGTTTTGATGTGGTACAATCCATCGAAGCGATGGATCAACAAAAGGCCAAGGTCTTTATTGGACTGGGAGGAAATTTTATTTCGGCAACTCCCGATACTGAATTTACCACCAAGGCCATGCAAAATTGTAGCCTAACGGTTCAAATCTCAACAAAGTTAAATCGCAGTCATTTAATCCACGGAAAAAAAGCGTTGATCCTCCCCTGTTTAGGTCGTTCTGAAAAAGACATTCAATCCTCTGGAGAGCAATTTATTTCTGTAGAAAATTCGATGGGAACTGTACATCAATCCAAAGGGCATTTGACACCGCATTCCAAATTTTTATTGAGTGAACCAGCAATTGTTGCTCAAATGGCAGCTGCCACTTTGCAAAATACAAATACAAACTGGTCTGCACTAAGTTCCAATTACGATTTGATTCGTTCTAAAATTGAAGCAACCCTTCCAGGATTTGAAAATTTCAACCAACGGGTTCGCATTCCAGGAGGTTTTTCTTTGCCCAATAATGCCCGTGAAAACGACTACAGTCCCACGAAAACAGGAAAAGCGAATTTCACCAACAACAAACCCTCCGAAATAGCACTGGAAGCCCATCAATTTTTGATGATGACCATTCGAACTCACGATCAATACAATACCACAATTTACGGATTGGACGATCGCTACCGTGGAGTACTCAATGAGCGTAGAATCATTTTTATGAATCCGAAAGACATGCAACAACAAGGATTTCAAAAATTGGACAAGGTTGACCTTACCAGTCATTTTAGAGGAGAACAACGACATGCTTTGGGCTTTTTAGTAGTTCCGTACGACATTCCAAAGCAGTGTACTGCCACCTATTTTCCAGAAGCCAATGTGCTGGTTCCCCTACAAAGCAAGGCAGATATTAGCAACACCCCAACTTCAAAAACAGTGATTATTAGCATTAAAAAAAGTTAATATGAAACTCTATTTTTGGATCTTTTTAGCCCTCCCAATTGGACTCTTAAACGCGCAAGAAGTCCCAACTAAACACTTCCAAAAAGCATTTGGGCAACTTGACTTTTTGTCCATTAAAATGCCTGAAACTACCATTCCAAACGAAGCAAACATGGGCTTTACTGGAATTCACTACAATTTAAAAATGAATGATTGGAGTTATGCAGGTGTGGCTATTTATGGCAGTGCTACTGGACAAAGAGGGGGATTTTTTACCCTAGGCGCCAATCTTGGTATTCAAAAAAAGTTCTCTAAAAATTTCTTTATAGACAGTGGTATTCACTTTGGCGGCGGCGGTGGAGCAGCTGCTCCAGACGGTGGAGGTGCATTTCTTTTAGGACATGCCAATCTGGGCTATCAGTTCCCCCATTTTTCGATCACTGCAGGTTGGAGTGCCATTGATTTCTTTGACGGAGGTTTGATTCAAAATCAACAATGGAATGCTGCCCTACAAATCCCTCTTTCTTTTGATTATGCATTGCATGCTTCTCATGAAAAGGAGTATCCTGTAAGTGCATTTCTGCCGACACCTTGGCATCAAAAATCAAAAAAAATAGGAATGCTATTGCATTTGAACAATTTAAATGTGGGCAGCAAAGTTGCCAATACAGAGAATGCGTATTTGAACGGACAAACCATTCGTTTGGCGGGTTTTGAATTTGATGTCTATCTCAACCCTCAATGGTTTGTGTTTTTAAAAGCTGATGGGGCTTATCACGGAATTCAAGCAGGATATATGGATGTTCTTATGGGGGGTGGTTATGACTTTTCAATGAATAAGAACCGAACCCATTTCCTGGCCAAATTTGGATTTGGTGCAGGCGGTGGTGGCGGTGTAGACACTCGAGGAGGCTTTTTACTCTATCCCGATTTTTCGATAGAACAAAAAATTTCGAAAGAAGTATCTCTTAGCTTGAACAAAGGATACCTGTATACGCCTGACCAACATTTTTTCACATCGACTTATGGAATGGGAGTGAAATATACCGCACATGTCAATGGAACTGAATCTGAAATTCAATCCTTTGCATCTGGGAAATTTAAAGGCTTTGAGCTTTCACTAGGCCAAGAGTTGTATTGGAAGGCCAAAAGAGGCAGCAATCCTACTGAAAATTTACAGCAAATATCTATGCAACTTACTATTGAACTGAATCAGCATCTCTATATCGCTGGGCAAACCTCGTTTGCCAATTTTGGAAATGCGGGTGCCTATGCAGAAGGAATTGTAGGGATTGGGGCAAAAACCACTCCCCTTTCAGATCTTCAAACAAGTTTTTTTACACAAGTTTTGGCTGGAGCAGCAGGTGGTGGAGACATCAGTACACAGCAAGGATTGATCTTCAAGAACAGTTATGGTATCGATCAACCACTTAGTAAAACACTTTCGGTACAACTCTCTGGGGGCTTTGTAAAATCTTTGGGCGGTGGACTCAACAGTCCTATACTAAATATAGGAATCAAATATCGTTTTTCATATTTGAAATTTCAATAGTTTTAACGCTAAGAGAACTACCAATGATGATTTTGATATAGTATTAGCAATACTCCTGAATATGCAACTCATAAAGTTTCACATTTTTACAGTCAAATATGGTTCAATATAGCAAAACGCAAGAAAATAAAAAGCAACAAAAAAGCCTCACATTTCTGTGAAGCTTTCAGTGAGCCCTGAAGGATTCGAACCTTCGACCGCCTCCTTAGAAGGGAGGTGCTCTATCCAGCTGAGCTAAGAGCCCGTAGTTTTTGTGTTGCTACGACAACAGTGTCGGGGTGGCAGGATTCGAACCTGCGACCTCCTCGTCCCAAACGAGGCGCGATGACCGGGCTACGCTACACCCCGATTGCAATTTTCTTAGCGGAGAGACAGGGACTCGAACCCTGGCGACAGTTACCCGTCGACAGATTAGCAATCTGCTCCATTACCACTCTGGCACCTCTCCTTTTGACATCAAAACTTGTTTGATATTAAAAATTGCGAGTGCAAATGTAGTATTACAATTGCACTTTCGCAAGGTTATTTTAATATATTTCGCATTTTTTTATTCAGGATATTCTACCCGTAAATGATAGATATTTAGTAACTTTTTCTTAATCACCTTCTTAATGATTTCAATCTCCCTAAAAGTGATGTTGGAATTTAAAAATTGCCCATCATTCATTTGCTTGTCAATAATTTTATTGATCAATTCATCAATTAACAAAGCCGAAGGTACTTTGATACTTTTGGAAGCAGCTTCCGAAGCATCACACATCATCAATATGGCCGTTTCTTTCGAAAAAGGAATAGGGCCTTTGTATTGGAATTTGGTTATGTCTACATCTGGATTTTGTTCTTTCTCCTTCATATAGAAATAATAAGTCGTACTGGTTCCGTGATGCGTTCGTATAAAATCGATAATTCGATCGGGAATATTGTTCTTTTTTGCCAGCTCTATTCCTTTGATTACGTGATCGGTAATTATTTTTGAACTGTCTATTGCTGACAAATCACTATGCGGATTGACCGCTGTGGTTTGGTTTTCTGTAAAATACATTGGGTTGAGTATTTTACCAATATCGTGATACAAGGCTCCCGTTCGGACCAACATCGAATTTGCACCAATTTCGTTGGCGGCTGCTTCTGCCAAATTAGCTACTTGCATTGAGTGCTGAAAGGTTCCAGGTGCCTGTTCATTCAGTTCTCGTAAAAGTTTGCTATTGGTGTTGGAAAGCTCCAATAGGGTGACATCAGAAACCAATCCAAAAATCTTTTCGTAGACGTAGATGAAGAAGATAGACAAGAAAGATAAAACCCCATTGGCTGCAAACATCATAAAGTAGTTCCCATTGATTTGCGATGCATCTCCTTCTTTGATAATTGAAAAGGCAAAATAAGTCAGCATATAAATCAGAGTAATTTGCCCCACAGAAATAAACAAATTGGCTCTTTTGTACAATTCAGAAACGGTAAGAATGGTTACAATTCCTGCAATAATGTGCAGGTAAATAAACTCAAAACTATTGGGCACTATAAAGCCCAAAAGTAAAATGGTGAGTACGTGGGTAAACAAACCCAAACGGGCATCAAAGAAGGCCTTTAAAACAATTGGCAACACACTTAAAGGCACCACATATAAAAAATCTGAATTGTATTTGATCACCAAAGTTTGAATAAAGATCATTAAAAAAACATTCAGATAAATAAAGGTGACCTTATTGTTATTATTAAATATTTCAATCCGATATTTATGTAAAAAAAGGAGAAGCATCAACAATGCCAAAGCGACTAGGATGGTGTATCCAAAGACAATCCAGTTGTAATAAGAAGCAGTCCAAACTTTGGATTCAAATTCACTTTTTAAAGAATTCAGTATTGCCAACTTTTCCCCTTCCACCAAATCTCCTTTCATAATGATGAGTTTTCCCTTAGACACCATTCCTTTTGTATAGGAAATCGCATCCATTTCGGTTTGAGTCATTTTCTGGGTAAATTCTTCGTCAAAAGAGATGTTGGGCTTTATAATTTCTGATAAAATATCTAAAACACTGTTTTTTACAGTGCTATTTTGATCGTCTTCTAATTCCTGTTTTATTTCTAAAAAGGCACGATTGGAAGTTAGAAAACTCTTGTAGGGAACATCTGAAATTTGGTTGTTATTTTTGAGAACTACCATACTATTTTCATCAGAAACAACTCCTTCACTGGTAACTTCTAGAAAACCGTTGGCATATATTTTTTGAATTATTTTTTCTCCTTTGTTTTTATAAAAACTAAGCACAGTATCACCGATCGAATCTCTTTTAGATAGTGCAAGAATGCGATTTTCAAAACGCACCAATACCTCCTCTTGAATGGTAGGGTTTCTTAAAAAATAGACCTTTGAGTTCGTAAGGACTTGTTTCTTTTCTTGTTCTATTTCAGCTTTTGTTTTCTGAATTGCAAAATCGAAGGTCGCATATAAGTTGTCATATTTCCATACTTTTCCGTTGTTAAACTCATATTTAAACTGCCCTCCTTTTGGAAATAAATACACAATTGCGAAGGTGGTGATCAAGAACAACAGTACTTTGTAGATTACCGCATTATTTTGATAAATTTTATTGATTATATTTTGCATAGAAAAGAAATTACAAGAACAAACTTACAGTAAAAAAATCAAGCTATAAAATTCACTGGGGCATATAAAAGTTAAATTGATTAAAAATGGTTATTTTCGCAATAGTAATTTCAAAAAAAGTAGTCATGAAAGAAGTAGTCATTGTTTCTGTAGCGAGAACTCCTATTGGTAGCTTTATGGGAAGTTTAGCTTCTATACCCGCAACAGAATTAGGTGCTCTAGCAATCAAAGGTGCTTTAGAAAAAATTCAATTAGACCCCAATTTGGTGGACGAAGTGTATATGGGAAATGTTGTTTCGGCAGGCTTAGGACAAGCTCCTGCAAGACAGGCGGCCATTAGTGCAGGAATTCCCAATACGGTGCCTTGTACCACGGTAAACAAAGTTTGTTCTTCGGGGATGAAATCTATAATGTTAGCAGCACAAGCAATTGCGATTGGCGATGCTGATGTTGTTGTTGCTGGTGGAATGGAAAACATGAGTCAAATTCCACATTACCAACACGCTAGAAATGGCAACAAATTTGGGCCAATTACCTTAGAGGATGGCTTGCAAAAAGACGGATTAGTAGATGCCTACGATAAAGTAGCCATGGGAGTTTGCGCAGACGAATGCGCCACTGAATATGGATTTTCTAGAGAAGCACAAGATGCCTATGCAATTCAGTCTTACCAACGCTCTTCTGAGGCTTGGGAAGCAGGAAAATTTGCAGAGGAAATTGTTCCCGTAGAAATTCCACAACGACGTGGAGCTCCAATTCTTTTTTCGAAAGATGAAGAGTATCAAAATGTAAAAATGGAAAAAATTCCTACATTGCGTGCTGCCTTTACCAAAGACGGAACAGTCACTGCTGCGAATGCTTCGACCATTAATGACGGTGGAGCTGCATTGGTTTTGATGTCTGCAGAGAAAGCAAAAGAATTGAACCTTTGTCCTATTGCAAAAATAAGAAGTTATGCAGATGCTGCACACGAACCCAAGTGGTTTACCACGGCTCCTTCAAAAGCAATTCCAAAGGCCTTAGAAAAAGCAAATATTGCACTAGATGCTGTTGATTTTTTCGAATTGAACGAAGCTTTTTCTGTGGTTGGTTTGGCAAATATGAAAATCTTAGGAATTACTGATGATCGCGTAAATGTAAATGGAGGCGCCGTTTCATTAGGACATCCTTTGGGAGTTTCTGGCGCAAGAATTGTAATTGCACTCACCTCGATTTTAAAGCAAAAAAAGGCTAGCATTGGTGCTGCAGGAATTTGCAATGGTGGTGGTGGCGCAAGCGCAATAATTATTGAAAGACTTTAAATAAAACAATCACTAATACCTGACATTTGTTATACGGAATTTGTAATTTAAGTATGATACCGCTTCGTTTAGAAGCTGCTGATCCATCGGAAATGGTGAGCCAAGTTCTGTTTGGTGAACATTTTGAGATTTTGGAACAGGATAAAAAGTGGAGTAAAATCAAACTTTTCCATGATCATTACGAAGGCTATATTGATAACAAACAATTTGAAGAAATTTCAGAAGAGGTATTCTTACGACTCTCTGAAGGGATTCAACAGTATTCAGGAGAATTTGTAGACTTTATTACCGATGCAAAAAATGGATTGACAACCATCCCTATAGGATCTTGTTTGCCTTTTTTTAAAAACAATTCTTTTCAAATAAACCATACTCAATTTTCATACGAAGGACGTGTTTTTAACAAACAATTACCCAAAGAGGAACTCGTGCAAAAAGCTTTTCTCTTTTTGAATGCTCCATATTTATGGGGAGGAAGAACTCCTTTTGGAATCGATTGTTCAGGTTTCACACAAATGGTCTATCGATTGTGTGGGTACTCCTTATTAAGAGATGCAAAAGAGCAAGCAACGCAAGGAGAGGTCTTAAGTTTTATTGAAGAAAGTGAAGCAGGAGATTTGGCCTTTTTTGACAACGAGGAGGGAAATATCACCCATGTTGGAATCATCATGAACGACTATCATATCATTCATGCTCATGGAAAAATTCGCATCGACACGCTAGACCACAGTGGCATCTACAATGTAGACCTTCAAAAGCACACACACAAACTACGAGTTATTAAAAAAATTATTTAAGCATAAAAAAACCCGAAACAAATGTTTCGGGTTTTTAAATTGTAAGGATTTCCTTATTTCATTTCATTGTACAAGGCTCTGTACTCTTTCGATTTCTCATCCATTTCCAAAGTGTCATAGATATTTAATAGAGTTTTTACCGTATCCATAGATCTTTTAATTTCATCTGCTTTTTCCAAATAAGGCATCGCATTTCTACAAACCTGTCTTTGCTTCTCCTCTAATTCATCGTACTTCTGAAAGTTGCTCAAATTCGCATTCATTTCTTCAATGATGGCAATTCTTTCGTTTAAAATAGAATAAGCTAAGTTTAAGTAAGCATCTCTATATTCAGGATCCAATTCGATGGCTTTTTTATAATACCCTTCAGCAATTTTATTTTTATTCTGGTTGTAATTCACAACTCCTAGGTTGAAAAATAAGTTTGGATTGGTTGGATCCATCTCTACAGCTTTCTCCATTAACTCTCCAAATAAATCCATTTTATCCAATTTGATATACAATTCAGCTTCCGCTAACAATAAATTCAAATCTTCTGGATTGTTGTCTCTTGCTTCTTTGATCGCGACAATAGCTTCATCTACTTTCCCTTGATCTTTTAAGATTAGAGCGATGTTCTTCACAATCGTGGCTCTCTTTGAAGGAGATACTAGATCTTCTGGATTGGTATAAGTTCCTAATTTTATAAAAAGATCTCTTTGACTTTTAGAACCAATATTTTCTACAGCTCCTGTTTCTACGTTGGTTGCCAAATACTCTGTAGTAATTCCTGTATACCCATTGTCTTTCAACTCTTTGTAGTAAACCAACGCAGTGTCAAAATCTTTTGCTTGAGTAGCACTGACTGCTGCATTAAACATAAAAGCAGTATCTACTGGGTTTAACTTGTAAGTCAAGTAAAAAAGCTTTGCAGCATTTTTATAATCTTGATCTGTATTGTAAAGTACCAATGCTTTTTCTGAAACTTCTACTCTTAACTGATCTAACATTGGTTTTGCTTTGCTAGAGTATCTTTTTTTCCCAATTTCATTTTCATAGGCAAAAAGAGCATCAAAAGCTTCTGCTGCTTCAGCGTAGCTTTTTTGTCCAGCATAAGCTTGGGCTTTAAAAAAATGAAACTTCGCTATACTTTTTGCATCCATATTCCCCATCAAAGCTTCAGCAGCAGAAATAGCGCTCAACGCATCGGCATACTGTTCTTTTTTAATGGCTTTTTCAGCTGCTTTCAATTCGTTTTTTTGAGCGAATACTCCTATCGACATTAATGCAAACGATAGCGCGATAATTTGTTTTTTCATGATTGTAATTATTAACTTTTATTATTGTTGATTTTCGGTTGAGTCATTATCAATTTCTGTGCCACTTTCAGTTTCTCCTTCAGAGGTTTCTTCTGTATCCTCTTCAACATCCTCTTCGTGAGCTACTTTCGCAACTGCGGCGATACTGTCTGAATCCTTAATATTGATCAAACGCACCCCTTGTGTTGCACGCCCCATCACTCTTAAATCTTCTACAGCCATTCGAATGGTTAATCCTGATTTGTTGATGATCATCAAGTCGTTGGAATCATCTACGTTCTTAATGGCTACTAAATCCCCTGTTTTCTCTGAGATATTTAAGGTTTTTACTCCTTTTCCTCCTCGATTGGTTATTCTGTAATCTTCAAGTTTTGAACGCTTTCCATATCCTTTTTCTGAAACAACTAAGATGTTACTCTCCATATCGTTGACAGCTATCATTCCAATCACTTCATCCTCTTCACTTTGTAAAGTAATTCCACGGACTCCTGATGCTGTTCTTCCCATTGGACGGGTCTTCGCTTCTTCAAAACGAATTGTTTTTCCAGATTTTAAGCCCAACATTACTTGACTATCTCCAGTGGTCAATTTTGCTTCTAGCAACTCATCTCCTTCTTTAATCGTAATCGCGTTGATTCCGTTTGTTCTAGGACGAGAATATTGTTCCAATGAAGTCTTTTTAACTTGACCTTTCTTGGTTGCCATAATCACATAATGGCTATTGATGTAGTCTTCGTCTTTTAAATCTTCGGTTACTAAGAATGCTTTTACCTTATCATCTTGCTCGATGTTGATTAAATTTTGCATTGCTCTTCCTTTGGTACTCTTACCTCCTTCTGGAATTTCGTACACGCGCATCCAAAATACTTTCCCTTTTTGGGTAAAGAACATCATATACTGATGATTGGTTCCTACAAATAAGTGCTCTAAGAAATCTTCATTTCTGGTGGTGGCACCTTTCTGACCTCTACCTCCTCGATTCTGAACTTTATATTCATCAAGGTTGGTTCTCTTTAAATACCCTGCATTCGAGATGGTTACCACTACTTTGGTATCTGGAATCATGTCTTCAATTCGCATGTCTCCTCCAGCGTATTCGATCATAGATCTTCGCTCATCACCATATTTATCTTTGATCAGTACCAATTCATCTGTGATAATTTGGTAACGTCTTGACTCATTTTCTAAAATGTCTTTTAAGTCTGCGATGGTCGCAATAATTTCTTCGTATTCTGCCCGTAACTTATCTTGTTCTAGACCTGTTAACTGACGCAAACGCATTTCTACAATTGCTTTGGCTTGAATTTCTGACAATTCAAAACGTGCAATCAATGCTTCTCTTGCTTCGTCGGCATTTCCAGAAGCTCTGATGATTTTAATCACTTCATCAATATTGTCTGACGCGATGATCAATCCTTCTAAAATATGAGCTCTAGCTTCTGCTTTCTTCAATTCAAATTCGGTTCTTCGAACCACAACCTCATGTCTGTGCTCTACGAAATAATGAATTAATTGCTTTAAATTTAATTGTTCTGGACGTCCTTTGACCAAGGCAATATTATTGACACTGAATGAAGTTTGTAATTGAGTGTACTTGTATAATTTATTTAAAACGATGTTTGGAATTGCATCTCTTTTTAAGACATACACCACACGCATTCCATTACGATCCGACTCATCACGAATATTGGCAATCCCTTCCAATTTCTTCTCATTGACCAATTCTGCAGTTTTCTTAATCATTTCTGCTTTATTGACTTGGTAAGGAATTTCTGTAACAATGATACATTCTCTTCCCTTCACCTCTTCAATTACTGCCTTAGCACGCATTACAATACGCCCACGACCTGTATGAAAAGCATCTCTTACACCATCATAGCCATAAATGATTCCTCCGGTAGGAAAATCGGGCGCAGTGATGTGCTGCATCAGCTCATCAATTTCGATATCTCTATTTTCTATATAGGCAATGGTTCCATTAATGACTTCTGTCAAGTTGTGTGGCGCCATGTTAGTAGCCATCCCAACCGCAATTCCAGAAGCTCCATTGACCAATAGGTTTGGTATTCGTGTGGGCAATACAGTCGGTTCTTGCAAGGTATCATCAAAATTAAGTTGATGATCGACAGTATCTTTTTCAATATCTGCCAACATGTCTTCCGAAATTTTCTGCATTCTCACCTCAGTATACCGCATTGCTGCAGGAGAATCGCCATCTACAGAACCAAAGTTCCCTTGACCATCTACCATCATATACCGCACACTCCAGTTTTGAGCCATACGCACCATAGAATCGTATACAGAAGTATCTCCGTGAGGATGATACTTTCCTAAAACTTCCCCAACAATTCTTGCGGATTTCTTATACGCTCCAGTTGCCTTAATTCCCAACTCATGCATCCCAAACAATACTCTTCTGTGAACGGGCTTTAAACCATCTCTTACATCGGGTAAGGCTCTTGAAACAATCACTGACATCGAGTAATCGATGTATGCAGATTTCATCTGCTCTTCAATGTTAATAGGAATTAACTTTTCTCCGTCTGCCATATCTAATCTATATAAATTTTAATCCTTTTTTTTAAACAAGGCAAGATACTATTTTTGTTACTACCTACAAAGGTTTAAGTACTTCTTCTCAAGAAGAGTTATCAACATTTTTTAATAATTTTTAATGACTTTTTATCTTACTGATTTTCAGTCTTTTTTAGCGCTTTTACATCGAGAAACACGTTCAATTTTTGCACTTCCCCATTTTTTTGTATTTTTCTTGTATATTTCCTACAAAAAAAGGATTAAATTTACATGAATAAAGCAAGAATATATGGACGACAATTTTTCACCAAAGGTTAGAGATGTAATTACATTTAGCAAAGAAGAAGCGATACGCTTAGGGAATGATTTTATCGGTACAGAACATCTTCTGCTAGGATTGATTCGTAAAAAAGATGGGAGGGCCGCAAAGATTTTAAACTCTTTTGATGTTGACTTCATCCTTTTGCGAAAAAAGCTAGAACAACTAAATCCTGCCGAGCCAAGTTTATTGACACGTGAGGACAAAAAAAACCTACACCTTACACGACAAGCCGAAAAAGCACTAAAAACTACTTTTTTAGAGGCCAAATTATACCAAAGTGAATCGATAGATACCGCACATTTACTATTGTGTATTTTACGCAATGAAAATGATCCCGCTACCAAATTACTGCACAAATACCACGTCAATTACGACGGGGCCAAAGCATTGTACAAAGAATTGCATGTAGAGAAAGATCTTCCTCAAAATCCGATTGCAGAAACTCCTTCTGACGACGAATTTGAATCCGAAAAATCAAACCCATTCGAACAACAAGCTCCCAAAGGAAATCCACTTAAAAAATCCAAAACTCCCGTATTGGATAATTTTGGAAGAGATTTAACTGCACTTGCCGAATTGGGGAAGCTAGACCCTGTTGTTGGACGTCAAAAAGAAATAGAACGAGTTTCACAAATTCTTAGTAGAAGAAAGAAAAACAATCCAATGTTGATTGGTGAACCAGGTGTTGGAAAATCGGCCATCGCAGAAGGCTTGGCATTGCGAATCGTAGAACGCAAAGTCTCTCGAATTTTATTTGACAAACGATTGATCTCTTTGGACCTTGCCAGCTTGGTGGCTGGAACAAAGTACCGAGGTCAGTTTGAGGAACGCATGAAAGCTTTAATGAATGAATTGGAAAAAAATGATGACATCATTCTATTTATCGATGAAATTCACACCATTGTGGGTGCGGGTGGAGCTACTGGCTCTTTAGATGCTTCCAACATGCTGAAACCAGCACTTGCCAGAGGTGAAATTCAATGCATTGGAGCGACCACTCTAGATGAATTTAGAACGAATATCGAAAAGGATGGTGCCTTGGAGCGTCGTTTTCAAAAGGTCATTGTAGAACCTACTTCTGTAGAAGAAACCATTCAAATTTTACAAAACATCAAAAACAAATACGAAGAGCACCATCATGTAAATTATACCGACAACGCATTGGAGGCCTGTGTAAAGTTGACCAACAGATACATGACCGATCGATACTTACCAGACAAAGCCATTGATGCCTTGGATGAAGCGGGTTCACGAATTCACATTACCAATATTGTGGTTCCACAACAAGTATTGGAACTCGAAGTTCAATTAGAAAATATTCGCACCAACAAAACCAAAGCCGTAAACGGACAGAAATACGAAGAGGCTGCCAAGTTGCGGGACGACGAGAAAAACATTGAAGCAGCACTCAACTCTGCTCAAAAACAATGGGAAGATGATGCGAAACTAAATCGAGAAATCGTTACCGAAGACAATGTTGCTGAAGTGGTTTCAATGATGACCGGAATACCCGTTAACAGAGTTGCAGAAGCTGAAAACAATCGTCTACAGGAATTACCCAATATGATCAAAGGAAAAGTTGTAGGTCAGAATGAAGCCGTAGCCAAAGTTGTAAAAGCCATTCAACGGAATAGAGTGGGGCTTAAAGACCCAAACAAACCGATTGGTTCTTTTATCTTTTTGGGACAAACAGGAGTTGGAAAAACGCAACTTGCAAAAATATTGGCTCGTGAATTATTTGACTCCGAAGATTCTTTAATCCGTATTGATATGAGTGAATACATGGAGAAATTTGCCATTTCACGTTTGGTTGGAGCACCTCCGGGATATGTTGGTTATGAAGAAGGAGGGCAATTGACCGAAAAAGTTCGTAGAAAACCCTATTCAGTTATTCTCTTGGATGAAATCGAAAAAGCACATCCCGATGTATTCAATATGCTACTACAAATTTTAGATGACGGACATATCACCGATAGCTTGGGTCGTAAGATTGATTTTAGAAATACAGTCATCATTATGACTTCCAATATTGGAGCGCGTCAAATAAAAGATTTTGGGGGTGGTGTTGGTTTTGGAACTTCTTCCAAAAAAGAACAAGCAGAAGCCCATGAAAAATCAGTCATCGAAGGAGCCTTAAAAAAATCTTTTGCACCCGAATTTTTAAACCGAATAGATGACGTGATTATTTTCAATTCGTTAGAAAGAGAAGACATACATGCTATCATCGATATAGAATTGGGCAAGTTACTTCACAGAATCTCTGATTTAGGCTACACATTGAATTTAAGCGACAAAGCCAAAGATTATATAGCAGACAAAGGTTTTGACAAAAAGTACGGAGCAAGACCACTTAAAAGAGCCATTCAGAAATACATTGAAGATGCTTTGGCAGAAGAAATTGTCAATTCAAAACTCTCAGAAGGTGACACCATTGCAATGGATTTGGACGAAGCCAAAAGCGAACTCACGATCAAGATTAAGAAAGGAAAAAAGAAAGAGGAAACTCGAACCGAAACGGAATCTTAATTTTAAAACACAATCCCAAACAGTTGTTTGGGATTTTTTTCATCCTAAAATTAAACGCATTGGCTGCAACAATAGATTGCATTTTAAAGTAGTTTTTACGTTCAATCCTACCCAAAAAGTTCTTGACTGTCAATTTCTAAAGAGTTGATAAATTCAGACGCATTTGCGATATCATAGTGCAATACTCGATCTTCTTCTACAATCGAAACTTCTTCTCGAAAAGCTCCCACTATTGAAGCTAAAAATGGAGATGTTTTTCCATTTCCAAAACTCATGGCTTGCGAAGCAGTAAACAACTCGATGGCTAAAATGGTTTGTAAATTATCGACTACCTTTTTACACTTTGTAGCTGCATTTGCCCCCATCGAAACATGATCTTCTTGCCCATTACTAGACTCAATAGAATCTACACTTGCAGGAGTTGCATATTGTTTGTTTTGACTCACAATACTGGCAGCCGTATATTGAGGAATCATAAACCCTGAATTCAAGCCTGGGTTTGCAATTAAAAAAGGCGGTAAATGTCGATGCCCAGAAACTAATTGATAGGTTCTTCTTTCAGAAATATTTCCCAATTCAGATAGGGCAATTGCCAAAAAATCCAATCCTAGAGCCAAGGGTTGTCCGTGAAAATTTCCTCCAGAAATAATCTCATCTTCCTCTACAAAAATATTCGGATTGTCGGTTACCGAGTTTATTTCGGTCAAAAAAGTTTTGGTCACAAACCGAATGGTATCTTTAGTTGCACCATGTACTTGAGGCATGCACCGAAAAGAATAAGGATCTTGAACATGTTGTTTTTCTTGACAAATTAGTTCACTGTCTTGTAGAAAGTCACTGATTCTTGCGGCGGTTTTAATTTGTCCATTGTGTGGTCTTGCATAATGGATCAATTCTTTAAAAGGCTCAATCCGTCCATCAAAACCTTCCAAAGAAATGGTTCCGATAAGGTCTGCTAGATAAGACAATTTGTGTGACTTGAGCAAACAATGAATACCGATGGCAGACATAAATTGTGTTCCATTCAACAATGCCAATCCTTCTTTAGATTGTAAGTTGATGGTGTCCCAAGAGAAGATGTCCATCAGTTGTTTTCCAGTGATCTTCTCATTTTGATACCTAACCTCCCCCAAACCAATCAAAGGCAAAGACAAATGCGCCAAGGGCGACAAATCACCAGAAGCCCCTAAAGATCCTTGAGAATACACAATGGGTAAAATATCGTGGTTGTAAAAATCAATCAATCGATTAACGGTTGCCAACTGTACTCCCGAATGCCCATAACTTAAAGATTGAATTTTAAAAAGCAACATCATCTTTACTACCTCGCTGCTTACCTCCTCTCCTGCTCCACAAGCATGGCTCATGACCAAATTCTCTTGAAGTTTTTGCAGGTTTCGTCCATCAATTTTTACATTGTACAAAGCACCAAATCCAGTATTAATTCCATAGATAGGTGTTGAAATCAATTTCATTTTGTCATCCAAATACAATCTGCACTTTTCTATTTTCTGAATCGCCGATTCTGACAAAGCCAATTGTGCATTTGTAGAGATAATTTCATGAATTTTAGATAAATCAAGTGAATTATTATCAATATAATGGATTGTACTCATAAATGGTTGATTATTTTGCCAAATTTGCAAATTCGATTCTGTATATGCAAATGATTTTTACTATTTTTCTATAACAGAATTTTCTATATTTGCATTCAAAATAAAATAAGACCCATGAAGAAAATCGGATTCTTGCTTTTTAGCATTAGTATATTCACAGCTTGTTCACAAAATCATCCTAAAAACTTTGCAACAGTTGCGGGTCAATTAGAAAATAACACCGATTCATTAATCACTATTGTAGGTAGATCGGGGATACTTAAAACCCTTTCAATTGATTCTAACGGTCGCTTTAAAGATACCTTAGTTGTTGAAAATGGAGAGATGTGCACCTTTCAAACCAGTCCAACAAAAAGAGCACCGCTTTACCTAAAAAACGGATATGACATTTTCATCAGTGGAGATTCAGAAAAATTTATGGAAAGCTTTACCTATAGCGGAACAGGCGCAAACAATAGCAATTATGTTTTAGCACAGATTGCATTGACAAAAAAACTTGGCAATCCCGAATTGATTTTAAAATTGGATGCCCCATCTTTTCAAAGAAGAATCGCAGACTTGCAAAATGATTTTGATAGTATTTTAGGAGCTTACAAGGACTTAGACAGTACCTTAGCTGCAGATGCTAAATCGCAAAACGCTCAAATTATTGACTATTTTCAGAATGCCTATGCAGCCCAATTAGAGAATGTTGCTGGCAAGCCCTCCCCTACCTTTACAGATTATGTTTCGTATTCAGGAGGCACAAAATCCTTAGAATCATTTAGAGGAAAATATGTTTACATCGATGTTTGGGCAACCTGGTGCGGACCTTGTATTCAACAGATTCCTTTTTTACATCAATTGGAAGAAGACTATCACGATAAAAATATTGCATTTGTGAGCATTTCTACCGACGAGGCCAGAAGAAATGGAGGATCATGGGAGGCCGCAGAAAAAAAATGGCGCAATTTCATTCAACAAAGAGAAATGACCGGCATCCAACTTTGGTCTGGAAAGGATATTTCTTTCCAAAAAGCCTATAAAATCAACGGGATACCACGATTTATATTGATCGATCCTAAAGG